>WNFG01000502.1_pt1 | contig 44503 bp, 46 predicted proteins | sample 5400431 | NCBI WGS metagenome assembly WNFG01 (sample SAMN13153346, study PRJNA577476) | soil metagenome | isolation source: 120 cm saprolite under Douglas fir tree site 2 hole 3 replicate 2 | place: USA:California | collected 2015-04-18
AAGTCACCTTCCCCGAATCCCACAGTAGATCCGCACCACGAGTCAGGCTCGCTTCACTGGTCCCGATCTGCAGTTGATACGCAGCCTGCATCGTGTTCCGCCGGGTGCTTTCGATCCGCCAGCTCAGCCTCGGCTGCACCACGTCGATGCCGATCGGATTGGTGAGGTACTCGACGCGCAGTCCGGAGACCGTGAGTGCGGCCTGAGGGAGCATCTGCGCTGGTGCGAGCACCGTCAGTGGCAGGATGATCAGGATGCGAAGACCGATCATTTGGTCTGCACCGCATGCCCGCCGAACTCGTTGCGCAGCGCGGCGATCACCTTCGCACCGAAGGACTCCTGCTGGCGGGAGCGGAGCCGCGCGAGCAGCGACAACGTGATGACCGGCGCCGGCACGTCGAGGCGGATCGCCTCCTCGACTGTCCAGCGTCCCTCACCCGAATCGTCCACGTAGCCGCGGATGGCGGCTAGCTGGTCGTCACGCGAGAACGCCCGCTCCGCCAGCTCGTTCAACCAGGACCGCACCACGCTGCCGTGGTTCCATAGCTTGGCGATCTTGCCGAGCTGGAGCTTGAAGTCCTGCGAGGCGTGCAGGATCTCATAACCCTCGGCATACGCCTCGAGCAGACCGTACTCGATTCCGTTGTGCACCATTTTGACGTAGTGACCGGCGCCGCTGGGACCCACGTGAGCGTAGCCATCAGCCGGCGCGAGCGTCCGAAAGATCGGCTCGCAGTGCTGGAAGGCGGCCGGCGACGCACCGATCATGAGGCAGTAGCCGAGCGTAAGGCCCCAGATCCCGCCGCTCGTCCCGACATCCACGAACTCGATTCCCCGTTTCTTGAGCGCTTCGGCGCGCCGCACCGAGTCGCGGAAGTTCGAGTTGCCACCGTCGATGACGATGTCTCCCCGGGCGAGATGCGGCGTGAGCTGCTCGATGGTGCCCTCGACTGCGCTCGCCGGCACCATGATCCAGACGACTCGGCGCGGGGCCAGCTGTCGAGCGACGTCGGCAACGTCCTTGGCGCCCTTGGCGCCCGTACCGACGTGTGATTTGATCTCCTCGGCGCTCGAGTCGTACACAATCAGCTCGTGCCCGCCCTGGACGAGCCGTCGCACCATGTTGCCGCCCATGCGGCCCAACCCGATCATCGCCAGTTGCATTGTTGCGGCTCCATTGATGATGAGCTCCAAGGCCTGCGTGAGTCCCTCAAGAACGCATCTCGACCTGCTCGGTCGCAAGCGTCCACCGCTCGAGCGCCGCATCGAGGTCCCGTTTCAATGTCTCGAGCTCCGCGCCGAGCTCCCGGGCTTTAGCGGCGCCATCGGGTCTTGTGTAGAGCGCCGGGTCCTCCAGCGTGCCGACGACCCGCGCGACCGCTGACTCAAGCTCGGTCACGCGAGCCTCCGCCTCGTCGAGCTCCTGCCGAGCCCGGCGCAGCTCCTTACGCGGATCCTTCTTGGGGAGTAGCGCGACACGCTGATGCTCGTGGACCTGCCGCAGCGCCTGTTCCTCGGCGGCGCTGACGGCGGCAGCATGGGCGCGCTCCGTGCTGACTCCCTCCCACTCCGCGAAGCCGCTCGCGAACTCGGTCATGCGCCGTTCGTGCAGGATCCAAATGCGCGTTGTCAGAGCGCGCAACAGCGCCCGGTCATGACTCACCAGAATGACGGTGCCGTCGTACGCCTCGATCGCGTCTTCAAGCGCCTCGATGGATTCCACATCCAGATGATTGGTCGGCTCGTCGAGCACGAGCAGGTTGGCGCCCGACAGCATCAGGATCGCGAGCGCAACGCGGGCCCGTTCGCCGCCCGACAACGAATCGGCGCGCCGCTGCACTTCCTGCCCCGAAAAACCAAATCGTCCGAGGTGCCCCTGGATCCGGCCGCGCTCCCATTTCGGCCGCAGCCCGGCGATCACATCGTACAGCGTGCGATCGAGCGGCACCTGCGAGAGATCCTGCCGGTAGTAACCAGCCGTGATCGACGCGCCCAGCCGCAGCTCGCCGCCTTGCGTCGGATGCTCACCCAGGAGGGCCCGCAGGAGCGTGGACTTGCCCGCCCCGTTGCGGCCGATGATCCCCAGCACGCCGGTTCGTTCCAGTGTTCCGCTGAATCGCTCGACCAGCGTGCGATCACCGATGGCCAGGCTCACGTTCTTCGCGCTGACGACCTGATCGCCGCCGCGCTCCGGCACCTCGAAGCGCACCGCCATCGTGTCGTCCGCACCAATGACGGGGCTCAGTCGCGGCAGCCGTTCCAGCCGCTTGCGCCGGCCCTTGGCCTGGCGGCTGTTCTGCCCCGCAATGTTGCGCGCGATGTAGTCCTTCTCGTGCGCGATCGTGCGCTGCTGTTGGTCGTACTTCCGCTGCTGCGCCAGCCGGCGCTCGGCGCGCTGGCGCACGAACGCGGCGTAGTCTCCCGTGTACGGCGTCGCTGTACCGCCTTCGAGGTGCAGGACGTGGCCCACGGTCGCGGCGAGGAAGGCGCGATCGTGGCTCACGAGGAGCACGGTGCGCCCGCTCGCGGTGAGGTATTCCTCCAACCAGCGGGTGGTTTCGAGATCCAGGTGATTGGTCGGCTCGTCGAGCAGCAATACCTCCGCAGTCGTCATGAGCTGACGAGCCAGGCCGAGGCGGCCGAGCTCACCGCCGCTCAAGGCGGAGAGCGGGGTGATGCGAGCCTGCGCGGGATCGAATTCGAGGCCATGCAGCACCGCGTCGATGCGCGCGGTGACCGCGTAGCCGCCTTCACGCTCGAAGCGCTCGAGGTCTTCGCCGTACTGTGCCATGGCGCGCGGCGAGGAGTCGTGGGCGAGATCGGCGGCCTGTTTCACCAGCGACTGCTCCAACGCCAGGAGCTCCGCGAGCTCGCCGGCGGCGGCCTCCCAAACCGTCGTAGCAGCGCCGAAGTCGCGGTGCTGCTCGAGCAGAGAGACGCGCAGGCCGGGCGCGCGCGCGATGCCCCCGCGCGTGGGCTCGACCTCACCAGTTAACAACCGGAAGAGCGTGGTCTTCCCCGAACCGTTGCGGCCTACGATGCCCCACCGTTCGCCCGGGGCGACGGTGAAGGTGACGTTCGAGAAGAGGGTGGTGTCGCCGAAATCGACGCCGACGCCCGCAAAAGCAATCTGAGTCATCTAGCAAGCAGAATAGCCCAGAATTCGTCGGTGGTATAGGATTGGGCCACCTCATGGGCACTGTCCACACTGGGCGCTACGTGTTGATGGGCGTCAGCGGCGCCGGCAAGACCGTGATCGGATCGATGCTCGCGCGCGCGCTCGGCGTCGAGTTCATCGAAGGTGATGACCTGCACCCACCGGAGAACGTGCAGCGCATGGCGGCCGGGATCCCGCTGGCCGACGACGACCGCCATGGTTGGTTGATCGCAATCGCGACCCGACTCCGCGACGCGAAGCGCGCCGGCATTGGTCTCGTCGTCTCGTGTTCGGCACTCAAGCGGAGCTATCGCGATCTGCTGCGCTCCGTTGGGGACGCGGACGCGCGGTTTGTGTACCTCGCGGGGAGCCGAGCGCTCATCGCAGAACGCTTGGCACAACGCCGCGGCCACTTCATGCCGCCATCGCTGCTCGATAGCCAGCTCGCCATTCTGGAGGAGCCGTCACCAGACGAGCGCGCGTGGCTGTGCGATATCCGCGAGACGCCGCAGGCTATCGTCACCGATCTGTTGGCCCACGCGGCATGAGCCCAAACGCTCGGCTGCTGCTCTACGCGTTCGGTGCGGTGGTCGCGCTGATCGTGCTGATCGCGCGCTTCAAGCTGCATCCGTTCATCGCACTGATCGCGGTGTCCCTCGGAATGGGGGCGGCCGCGGGCATGCCACTCGGCAGTGTCGTGAAGGCGTTCACGGAGGGAGTCGGTGGAGTCCTGGGATTTATCGCAATCGTGGTTGCCCTCGGGACGATGCTGGGCAAGATGATGGCGGAGTCCGGCGCCGCGACGCGCATCGCGACCACGCTCATCTCGCGATTCGGCGAGCAACGCGTGCATTGGGCAATCATGTTCGTCGCGTTTATCGTCGGGATTCCGGTCTTTTTTCAGGTCGGTTTCGTGCTGCTGATTCCGCTGGTGTTCACGATTGCACGTCGCACGGGGATGTCGCTCGTGAAGATCGGCATTCCGCTGGTGGCCGGGCTATCGGTGGTGCACGGGATGGTGCCGCCGCATCCGGCGGCGATGCTCGCGCTCGTCGCCTACCACGCCGATGTCGGGCGCACCATCGCGTACGCACTCCTGGTCGGGTTGCCGACCGCGGCGCTGGCCGGCCCGATCTTCGCTTCGTGGATCGCGCCACGGGTCCAACTTCCTGCTGAAAACCCGATCGCTGCTCAGTTCACGGGCGGCAAGGGCGGCACAGACGGCATTCCCCGCGACATACCGGGGTTCGGCATCTCGCTCTTCACCGTGCTGCTCCCAGTCATCCTGATGTTGTGCGCGAGCGCAGCCGACGTCGCACTCGATAGCTCGAGCACGCTCCGCTCGCCGCTCGACTTCGTCGGGAGCCCGATCGTGGCGCTGCTGCTGGCGCTCCTGTTCTCGTTCTGGTCGCTGGGCTACAAGCAACACTTCAGTCGGGATCAGATCCTCAAGTTCGCCAATGACTGCCTCGCGCCGACCGCCGCCATTCTCCTGGTGATCGGCGCCGGCGGCGGATTCAACAGGGTGCTGCTGGAGAGCGGCGTTGGAAGAGCGATCGCCACCATCGCACTGGGATCGCACGCCTCGCCACTCCTGCTCGCATGGACTGTGGCGGCGCTCATCCGCGTGGCCACGGGCTCGGCGACCGTGGCGATGACGACGGCCGCTGGAATCGTCGCCCCCATCGCGGCGGCCACGCCGGGAGCGAATGTCGAGCTCTTGGTGCTCGCGACGGGTGCGGGCTCGCTGATGCTGTCACACGTGAACGACTCGGGATTCTGGCTCATCAAGGAGTTCTTCAACATGACCGTGCAACAGACGCTGAAGACGTGGACTGTCGCCGAGACGATCATCGGGCTGGCGGGGTTGGGTTTCACGCTGTTGCTCAGCCTCGTGGTGTCGGGGTGTACATCCCGCGAACAGCAGACCCGAGAGCTGAGCGCCGCAGGGTGGATCGACGTGACGGCCACACTGGATCCGGCGAGGACTCCGGTGTACGAGGGCGACGCGCCGATGAAGTTTGATTTTCTCAAGGATATGCGGAAGGGCGATAAGCTGACGCTATCGGCCTACTCGATGGGCGCGCACAGCGGGACGCACATCGACGCCCCGATGCATTTCGTCGTCAATGGCGCATCGATCGATCAGGTAGCGCTGGACCCGCTGATCGGGGCCGCGCGGGTCATCGATATCCCCGACAGCGTCCGGGCGATCGACGCGGGCGAGCTGAACCGGCACGAGTGGAGGGGCGCGAAGCGGGTGCTGTTCCGGACCCGGAGCACGCTGCGCGGCTGGATGGACTCCGCGTTCCATCGGGACTTCGCGTACGTGGCCCCGGACGCGGCGCAGCTGCTCGCAGACGCCGGCGTCGTGCTGGTCGGCGTCGACTACATCTCGGCGGAGCAATTCGCCGCTCCGGCGCCGCGGACGCACCAGATTCTGCTGGGGCGCGGGATTCCCATCGTGGAGGGGCTGGATCTGCGTCCCGTGCACGCGGGTGACTACGATCTCATCGTGCTACCGATCAAAGTGCGAGGGCACGAAGGCGCGCCGGCGCGCGCCATCGTTAGGGAGCGGTGAGTCTGGCCGTGTGGCCCTTTCGACCGGTGGTGTTGAACGCGGCGACGCGGACTGTCCCGCGCAACGGGATCGGGCCGCGCACCACGGCGCTGCGAACCGTCGGCTCGGTGCCGTCCGTCGTGTAGCGAAGCGTGAAGCCGGGCAGCTCCATGCTGGTGTGAACCGCTCCCCCTTCGAGCTTCAAACCCGGTGTGGGGATTCGATAGTTGAGGCCCGGGACCTCCCGATCGAGTCGAGGCAGCTCGCGCTGGCCGACAACATTGACGAAGCGGGACCAGGCCGCGCGGTACAGGGAGTCCGATTTTGCGGGATCGCGCTCCCTTGCCCAATCCGGGTCGGGCGCCCACCCGCGCTCGGCGAGCGCGAACAATCTCGGGACCAGCATATACTCGACGCGCCCCTCCCCACCCAACGTCTCCGACCACAGGTTGCCTTGAATCCCCGCGATGTGAGCCCGACCGTAGTCGGTGAGCCGATCCTTGCCGGCGAACACAGCCGGATCCAGTGGGTTGCCGCGACGGTCGAGGCGGGCGTTGCGGTAGTAGTCGAACGGAATGAAGTCGAACGGCTTGCGCAGGTCGACGTAGCCGCCCCAGTCGAGGCCGATCTCGTCCGGACTCTGATTCCACGCGAGATCGAGGTAAAGATTGGTCACGGGACTCAGCACAACGTCGTAGCCGCCATTCGCGAGGCGGTAGGCGAGGTCCTCGGCGCCCCACCCCGGGACGTTGTTCCACACATAGGCGCGCCAGCCGCGCTCGGCGAATCCGGGATTGACGATGGTGGCGGGCCGGCCGTCGCGACGCGTCTTGCGTACCGCGATTTCTTCCCAGCCCGAGGGGGCGATGCCCTGCGCCTTGAGGATCTGCTCCACCCGGCCGTAGAAGACGAACCACAGATCGTCGACGCTCGAGACGGCGTGCGCTTGCATGTACGCCTGGACAGCCGGCGACCCCACCCAAACGCCGGCCGGAACTTCATCACCACCCATGTGAATATGGCGCAGCGGCGCACCGGCCTCGCGGTGCATCGCGGCGAGATCGCCCACCACGCGCTCGATGAACCCATACGTCGACTCGAGCGCCGGGTTCATCACGTTGTCGGGATAGCCCTGGACGGAGGTGTACACCGAGCGATCGGCCGGGTCGTTGAGCCGGTACTGTTGGTTGTGCTGCATGGCTTTGATCGCGGCGCGCGCGTGGCCCGGCATCTCGATCTCCGGAATCACCTCGATGTGCCGCGCGGCGGCGTAACGCACAATCTCGACGTAGTCGGCATGGGAAAAGAAGCCGCTACCCCAGGGCCGGTCGACTGCGGGCCCCGATCCGAACGCGGGCTGCAGATGCCGGTCCGAATCGGGCGGGTGGCCGCGTCGCGCGCCTACTGCGGTAAGCTCGGGGAGGGTCGAGATCTCGACGCGCCAGCCTTCGTCATCCGTGAGGTGGATGTGAAAGACATTGAGCTTGTAGCGGGCGAGGAGATCGAGCGTGCGCAGCACGAGCGGCTTCGGATGGAAGTTGCGGGCGACGTCGAGCATGAACCCGCGGTAGCCAAAGCGCGGAGCGTCCACGACCTGGATCGTGGACAAGACAAGACCTGTTCGAGGAGTTGGCGCGGGCAGTAAGCTGCGTAGCGATTGGAGACCGTAGAAGACGCCGGCGGGCGACGTGCCCACGATACGAACGCCCTGGACGGAATCCACGACGAGCGAGTACGCCTCAGGTGACGTCTGCCCTTCGACGGGTCCAACCTCGAGTCGGAGACGCGGCCCGACTCCCTTCCCGGTACCACTGAAATAGGGGCGAAGGTATTCCGCCGCGAATGCCGCCTCGGTTCTCAGCGCTTCGGGCGCTTCGACGGGCGGCATCGCCGCGAGGCGCAGCGCTCCGGATCCGTTCGTCAGCTCGATCGGCGTCGGGAAGACCGGTGGCAAATCACTCGCGGGGAGATCACGAATCGCGGAGTCGAGCGCGAATTGCTTCTCCGGGCCCGCGACGCTGGGATGCTCGAACGGGGCGGCCACATAATCGCTCAAGGGGACGCCGACGTCCTTCGCGTCGTCGAAAACGATGTAGGGACCCTTCGGGACGAAGCTGGCATTGAGGAGCAGGTCCGTGACATACGGGATCCGCACGCTGGCGCCGCGCGCCAATCCAGCGAACCCGGTTGCCGGCACCAGGCGGTGCAGGTCCCCCGGCAAGTCTTCGATGGTGAGCCCGGGCCCTACGCTGCCGGGCCGCGCGCCGTGGAGCGCGTTATAGTAGATCGCCCATCCGCTCGGCGGCAGCGCCTTCGGACCGTGGTTGGTGAGCGTGAAAGCCGCGATGCTGTCCCCGACGAGTTCCCAGCGGAGCCCGAGGGTTGTCTGGGCGGCGACGGCGCTCGCCGTGAGGGTCAACAGAAGAGCGGGCAGTGCAGGAAGGAGTCGGTTGCGCATGAGGGAGATTAGACCTTTGCGGGTCGCTATGTCCAGTACGGCAATGGCCGCGCTCATCTATTTCTGTTTAGCGCCGAGTAGCGGCGGGCCCGCGTTCAGAGTGATCGCGTTCTTTACCGGCAAAGAGGATCCGGCTCATATCAGCTTTTTACATGAAGCCGAGCGATGGTTTCCGGAGATGGCAGCGAAATACCACTTCAGCTTTGACACCACATCCAATTGGCACAATCTGAATGCAGACTTTCTTGCTCCGTATCAGGTCGTGGTCTTTCTTGATACGCGTCCTGAGGAACCCGTACAGCGGGCTGCGTTTCAGGCGTACATGGAGCATGGCGGGGCCTGGATGGGCTTTCACTTTGCCGGTTTTGCGCTGACCCCTTCGGCGTATCCGGCAAACTGGGACTGGTACCACAACACATTTCTCGGATCAGGATCGTACGTCAGCAATACGTGGAGACCGACGTCGGCCATTCTCCGCGTTGAAGATCGCGCGCATCCGCTGACTCACCATCTGCCCGAGACGTTTCGGTCCTCGCCCAATGAGTGGTACCGGTGGGAAAAAGATCTGCGGCAGAACCCTGACATAGACATTCTGCTATCTATCGACTCGAGCAGCTTTCCGCTGGGCACCGGGCCAAAACCACACGAGATCTGGCACAGTGGATACTATCCCGTGGTTTGGACCAACAAGCACTACAAGATGATCTACCTCAACATGGGTCACAACGACATTGACTACGAGCACAAGTACGATACGACGAACAGGACATTGTCACATACGCTGAATAACCCAATTCAGGATCAGCTAATCATCGATGGCTTACTGTGGTTGGGGGACAAAGAGAAGAAGGCGCCGGGCGCGTCATTCTAATGAGCGTGTTTTTCACCCGCCTCAACGCGGACAGCGAGGCGATTCTCCTCCGGCGGCAGAGGACACGTAGCGAAGGCCGTGTAGGCACAAGGTGGACTGATCGCACGATTGAAGTCGATGGTCGTCCAGCCTGTCGAGTCCGGAACCGGCACCCAGAGATAGCGGCCAGCGGGATACGTCTCGCGCCGGTTGGTGGAGTCCTTGAACATCAGCCAGAGCCACTTGGGATCGCTGGGCTCGGCAAACGCTTCGAGGCGCATCTCCCTACCGGCCACGTGGAACACCAATTCGCCGGGAACGGCGAGACGCTGTTCAGCGCCTGTAACATCCGCGAGGCGGAAGACTCGCGGTTGCCGATACGCCCTGAGTCGCGCGGCGACACGCCAGCGCGGGTCGGGCTCGTACTCCGGTGACAAGGTGAATCCCTTGAGACGTGGACTCGCCAGGTCCGTCACCCTGAGGTACTCGCGCTCATCCTGGACATGGATCCACATGCGCAACGAACCAAAGCGCAGGTAGGTCGGCACCGAATCGTCGTCTGTAAGAAGTGTCAGGGTCGACGCGATTGGACGATTCTGGTCCGAGAGGAGGCGATGCCCGCGCGCGGGTTCGACTTGGACGATCCGACCGCGGCGCACGAACGTACCGACAACCGCGCGCGGGCCGGGGCCTGGGAGAACGATAGGCAGTGAGGAGTCTGTCCCAAACGGCGTTCGCCCCTCGTTGAGGAGCCATAGACCAGCAAGCCCTGCGAAATTCTCACCGATCCTCTGCTGTAGCTTCGAGCGCCACGCGGCGTGCTCAGCGACGAACGCTGACCGATCAACGGGCGGCGGATCAGGCCAGGTCCGTGACGTGCAAGCGCTCAGCGTCGCCGCGAGCAGCAACCATTTCTTCACGAGCGCCACAAGGTCACGATGAGCGGTATCACCAGCATCTTCACGAGCCAGTCGCCGGCATGGATCGCGGCCACCTTCCATGGGACGTTTTCCCAGAGGACCGATCCCGTGAGCAGGATAACGGGAAATCCGATCCACAGGACCAGGCCGAAGTGGACGGCATAGATCCAGTTTCTGATGCCGAGGAGGGTCACGAAGCCTGCAATCACGTAGGCGAGGACGATGCACCGCGCCAGCTCGACCACCAGCTTCCCCGCGGGCATCTTCGCGCCGGCCATCGCCGCGACGGGATCCAGGCCACGCAGGCGCATCCAAGGTTTGAAGAACAGCAGGGGACTGTACCAGAGCCAGCCCAGTACGAACACGACGACGGCAGCTACGAGAACAGGCAAATAGTTCACGTGCACCATGTCACGCTCCCCGGTTCACTTCCCGAGCCTTGCTGAGTAAGCGCTCCGCGAAATCGAGCCGCTCCTGGGTTTCGGCTTGCTCCTGTTGGAGATCTTGGAGCCGACTCTCGAGTGCCTCGAGCCGCGCAGTGACATCGTCCGACAATGCTTGGGGACGGGCGGCACGAAGGCGAGCGAGCTTGATGACGGTGAGCGCAGGGATCCCCACGAATATGAGGAGTGCGGCAAGAAACACACCAGGTTCCATATGGTCTGTCCTCGTCTTGGCCTGTGAATCGCAGCGCGCCTAGACGGCGGCATCGTGCTCGCCGCGATACGCGAGGCGGCCGGTGGCAACCAGCACAAGCAGCACAGCTATTGCCCCGCACACGGCCGCGTACCCTAACAGCAGAGGCAACCGCCTTACGCGAACTTGGTCCCAATTGTTGAATCGAAGACCGATCTCCTGCGCCGTGAGTGCACGTGATTCCGACCCATCCATCATCGATACCCGGTGCTGCTCGACCAGCGTGCCAAGCGGCTGGCCGCGCGCGTAGATCTCCACACGATCCTTGCTATCTGCAAGGGAGAGGGCCAAGGGCGCCGGCGTCCACCAGATGTCAGCGCGCCGCGAGAGCTCGCTGTAGAGCGCGACGGCGGGAATGCAGAACAGCGCGGCCATAAGAGCTGAGAAGAAGATGCGGAGACGAGGCGGCATCGAGTCCTCCTGTGAACTCAATCGGGCGGGTGCCAAGCGAATGAATCCCGCGCTCGGTACAAGACTTCTCCATTGACATGAACGCGCCTCACTGTGAACGCTGGATGACGACCGCCGTTCCGTAGCAGAGTACTTCGGTGGCGGAACCCTGCCGGCCAACTTCCGAACTCTCGTAGCGGACTCCGACGACCGCATTCGCCCGGAGTGCTCGAGCATGTTGCAAGAGCAGCTCATAGGCCTGCTCGCGCGTTTGCTCACACATCTCAGTATACGCGCCGATCTGCCCACCGATGATCTGCTTCAGTCCCCCCAGAAATCCCTGGCCGATCGTTGGCGATCGCACTCAATCGAAAAGGTCGTGGTTGTCTGCAGCGTCTCTGGCATCCATGCTCCTTGAGGGCGTTTGTCGTTGCTTCATCTGGGACCGGTGGGCAGGTCTCTACCCGTGGCCCAATCGCCACACGAGCACGACGGCCACGGCGGCGGGCACACCGAACACCAGGAGGAAAAACGGAGTCTCTTCGGCGACTGAATACCCCGCCTTCGTAACTCCCAGCCACATGTTGATCCCGGCCCCGATGAACCACAGCGGAATGAACACTTTGGCTGCCGTCGCGAGCCCGTGCGCCGGCGTCGGCGCCCCGAGCCAACCTCCGATGAGCAGGCATAACGCCAGCAGACCGAAGCCTGCTCCGATCACCTTAATTGAATGCGCCATGGAGTGGGTCGGGAGTTATCACTTTCCACCAGAATCCATCCCTTCATGGGCCGTCCCGTGAGATCAAACAGGTGCGTATGGGGTTGCGCGAGGGCTTTGTTGGTCTCCTCCGGAGCCAGGCGCACGATAAGCTCGTTGTGATGTACGCCAACGCACATGTTGCCGTTGAGAAGAAACGCGACTCCACCGAACATCTTCTTTTCAACCAGGCCTTTGCGCCGGCGAAGCGAGTCGCGGATTCTGTCGGCTAACCGTTCATCAAAAGCCATAGAGAAGACTCATTCCTTAATCTATGCGCGGGCTTGACCCGCTGGGAAATCACGCGCTTCGCGACACGACCCACCGCGCGGCCGCCCGCTGCATCAACGCCTGACCGTGCCACGCACACAACACGGGTGCATCACCCGGGATCTGACTCACGAGCCGCGGATGCGCGAACAGAATCACGAGCGCCGCGTCAGGGACGAGCCGCTCGAGGCGCGCCAGCGATGCGGCACCCAGATCGGCGCGGCCTTTCCATGACCGCGGCTCGGCATAGACCAGTACGGCTCGGCTGACACCGGGGCGATGCTCAGGGCTGACTCGAACTCCGGCATGTCTCACCTCGGCATGAAAGGCATCCCTCGGCGGAATCGAGTACGGCCCGCCGACATCATCATCGACGATCGCGACGTCGAGACTGCGCGTCAGTGACGGCGCGTTGCCCCGAAGCAGATGCACGGCCCGATCCGCCAAACTGTCCGCGAACTTCTGATGCTCGGCGACTTGGCCCTCGTCCAGCGCGCTCGGGTGACCCCGGGACGGCGCCCCGGCATTTGGCGTGCCCCAACTCGTCACTGCTTTCTCATATCTCTCGAGCGCCTGTCCCGCACGATCGGCCGGCACGTGCTCCAGTGCGCGCACGACGCCAGCCCAGTCTGTGGGATAGAGCAGCATGTCACATCCCGCCGTCACCGCCGCCGCCGCGGCCACCCCCTCCGGCGCCGCCGCCGTCGCGCCGGCCATGATAAACGCGTCCGTAACCACGAGTCCATCGAATCGAAGCGTGTCGCGCAGATAGCCGAGAATCGGTTTGGAAAACGTCGCGGCCGAGCCGGTCGCATCCCACGCCGGATAGGCGACGTGTGCGGGCATCACACTCCCGACGCCGGCCTGCACGGCGGCCGCAAACGGCGCGCAGTCGGCCTGCTGGAGCACCGATGCGGGAACGTCTACGACGGGCAGTCCCTCGTGCGAATCGGTCGTCGTGCGACCGTGTCCCGGGAAATGCTTGGCACACGCGAGCACGCCGTGCTCCTGGCAGCCGCGGATCCACGCCGCCGCGTGCGCGCCGACGACCTGCGGATCGGCGCCGAACGACCGGGTCTGCACGATCGGATTCTTCGGCTCGACGTCCAAATCGCAGACGGGCGCGAACGCCCAGGTGAGACCGACGGCGCGCACCTCGGTGCCCGTGATTTGCCCGCACGCATACGTCGCATCGAGATCGTTGAGGTACCCGAGGGCGGCGGGCGGCGGCAGTTCAGTAAGACCCTTCACTTGCTGCCCCGGCCCGCGCTCGAAGTCCGAGCCGAGCAGCAGCGGCCGGCCGGCGATGTCGCGCAGCGCACTCGTGAGTGCGGCGACCGCGTCGCGCGTGCCGCCGAAGAGAATGAATCCGCCGACGCCGGCCGCGAGCGCGGCGTCAATGGTGGCGCGATTGGACCGGAACGAACCACGTCGCCAGCGCAGCGCCGGACAGACGAGACGCGCGCGCGGCTGGATCACGGCGGCGTGACGTGCCCTAAGACGCGCGGTCCCCGCGCACCCGTGGCGGCCGGCAGATTGCCGGGCTTCCCCATCACGGTCTCAAGGCCGAGAAACGCAAAGGCGACGGCTTCCTTCGCCTCGCCGTCGAAGAAGAGCTGTTCGAACAGCACAACCGGACGAGGCTGCACTTTGGCGGCCAGCCGCTCGACGAGCGCGGGATTCTTCGCGCCGCCGCCGGAAATCACGAGCTCGGCGCTCGAATCGTCGGTTCCCCAACGAGCGATTGCCCGTCCAATGGTCTCGGCGGTCAAGGCGGTCGCGGTCGCGACGGCGTCGTTATCCGAGCCGCCCGCCTTCCGCACCCGGGCGAGCAGCTTGTCGGCGTACTCGATGCCGAACCGTTCGCGCCCCGTGCTCTTCGGCGGCGGCTGATCGAAATACGGATCGGCGAGCAGCTCGTCGAGCAGCTTCGCGATCGGCCGGCCGCGCCGGGCCCGGTCGCCGTCGCGATCGTAGGACGCGTCGGGATCGACTCTACGTGTTACCGCGTCGATGACTGCGACGCCGGGCCCAGTATCGAACGCGAGCGCGCCGGCCGTTACACCGCGGCGCGGCACCCATGTGACATTCGCCATCCCGCCGAGGTTCAGGAGCCAGCGTCCATGCTGCTCGTGACCGAAGAGCATGACGTCGGCGAGCGGCACCAGCGGAGCGCCCTGCCCTCCCGCCGCGACGTCGCGCGCGCGGAAGTCACTCACGACCCGCACCCCCAGCCGCTCCGCCAGCACGGCCGCGTCGCCGAGCTGGAGCGTCGCTCGACCCGGCTCATGCCAGATCGTTTGGCCATGCGAGGCGACGAACGCCAGATCTCTCGGGTTCGTTTTGGAGGACGCAAGCAGCGCAAGGACTGCTGCAGCAAAGCGCTCACCCAGCGCCACATGGAGAAACGCGAGCTCCTTCGGCGTACCGCGCGCGATACCATCGATGATCGCGCCACGCTCGGACGCGCTGTAGGGCTCCTGCCGGAACGCAATCAGCTCGGCACTGGGAGCATCGGGAGGATTGTCGCGCAACTTCACCAGCGCCGTCGACACGCCGTCGAGCGACGTGCCCGACATGACGCCGACGGCGAGCGCCTCCATCAGGCGCGCGAGCTCACGGGTGGCGGATCGCCGACGACCGGCCGGACGAATCCGCGGGCTGCCTCGAGCAGGCGCCGCGCCTCCGCCGCGTCCACGCCACGGCGCACCATTACGATGGCGAGCTTGACGCTGCCCCCGGCGCGCTCGATCGCGGCGCGCGCCTCGGTTCGCCCGACGCCGCAACACTCCATCACGATCCGCTCGCCGCGATCCACGAGCTTCGCGCTCCACGCCATCAGATCCACCATGAGATTGCCGTAGGCTTTGCCGAGCCGAATCATGGCGCCGGTGGTCAACGTGTTGAGCACGAGCTTCGTCGCAGTGCCCGCCTTGAGCCGAGTTGATCCGGTGAGCACCTCGGGACCAACGATGGGATTGATGATGACGTCGCACGTCTCGGCCAACACTTTGGGCGGCGTCGAGCACGTCACGAGAACTGTGCGGGCGCCCAGCGTCTGCGCGCGGGCCAGCGCGACCCGCACGTACGGCGTGGTGCCGCTCGCGGCGATTCCGACGACGACGTCCCGATTGGTTACCGCCGCCGTGTCCATCGCGGCCGCGGCCGCGTTCACGTCGTCCTCGGCGCCCTCGAGGCCTTTCACCAACGCACCATAGCCACCGGCGATCACGCCGACGACCATCGACGGCGGCGTTCCGAACGTGGGCGGACACTCGGTGGCGTCGAGCACGCCCAGCCGCCCCGACGTCCCCGCGCCGACGTAGACCAGCCGTCCGCCCGCACGAAACGTCTCGACGAGCAGATCGATCGCCTGTGCGATCCGCTCGCGCTCGCCGCGCACGACGCCCGCTATGGACGCATCTTCGGCATTCATCAGGTCCACGATCTCGAGACTCGAGGCGACGTCGATTCGCTCGGTGTTGCGATTGCGCTGCTCGGTGCTGCGGGGATCGTGGAAATCGGGTTTGGGCATGGAAGGTGGCGTCAAATTAGACGTTGACCGCGGCTCGGGTCAACTTCCAGATTAGGAAATGAAGAAGATCCTCTTCCTCGTGGTTGCGACGCTCACCTTGTCGTGCGGCGTCTCGCGCGCTCCGGAAAACCCGGCGCCCGAACTTCTTCCCGCGCACACCGTCGTCATTCGCGGCACGCGCAGCATCCCGCCGGCGTGGACACTGCGGTCGAAGCCCGCAACCGCGCAGCATGCGATGGTCGTGTCTGCTCATCCGCTCGCGACTCTGGCCGGAGTGGAGATTCTGAAGCAGGGCGGCAATGCGATCGACGCCGCCGTTGCCGTCGCCTTCGTGCTCCAAGTCGTTCTCCCCGACGCCGGCAACATCGGTGGCGGCGGATTCATCGTGCACCGCAGCGCCGCGGGCGAGGTACTGGCGCTCGACTATCGCGAAGCCGCGCCGGCTGGAGCGACGCACGACATGTATCTGGATTCGGCCGGCAACCCGACCGACAAGAGTCTCGTCGGGCACCTCGCCTCGGGTGTCCCCGGTAGCGTCGCCGGGCTGTACGCAGCCTGGAAGCGCCTCGGCTCGCTGCCTTGGCCCACGCTCCTTGCTCCCGCGATCCGACTCGCGAATGGCCATATCGTGGACAGCGCGCGCAGCCGAGACATCGGGTACGACCGGGAGCTGCTTGTCCAGTTTCCCGCGAGTCGCGCCCAGTTCCTTCCAAACGACAGCGCGCCGGCGCCGGGTACGCTGTGGAAGCAGACGGACCTCGCGCGCACGCTGCAGCTCATCAGCGATTCCGGTCCCGACGTCTTCTACCGCGGTCAAATCGCCGATCTCATCGTCGCCGAGATGCAGCGCGGCGGTGGAGTGATCACGAAGAACGATTTGCGCGCCTATCACGCCAAATGGCGCACGCCAGTCGAGTTGACGTATCGCGGCTACACGATCTACTCGATGCCGCCACCCAGCTCTGGCGGCGTGACGATGGGCGAGATCCTGAACATCCTCGAGGGCTACGACACGATTCCGGCGCTTGGCACGCCCGCGTACGAGCATCTACTCGCCGAGGCGATGCGTCGCGCGTTCATCGACCGGAACCACTGGCTCGGCGACCCCGACTTCGTCCAGATGCCGATCGAGCGTCTGCTCTCGAAGTCGTACGCGGCGTCGTTGCGCTCGGAGATCGATCTCCAGCATGCGACGCCGACTCCGCCGTCCATCACGACGGGTGGCGGCGTCCACACTACGCATTACTCGATCGTCGACGCAAAGGGAAACGCGGCCTCGGTTACGACAACCCTGAACGGCGGTTTCGGGAGTGGTGTCACGGTGACGGGCGCCGGCTTCCTCCTTAATAACGAAATGGACGACTTCGCCTCGGCGCCTGGCAAGCCGAACATGTACGGTTTGGTGCAAGGTGAAGCGAATGCGATCGCGCCGGGCAAGCGCATGCTCTCGGCAATGACGCCGTCGATCGTCCTCGACCGCGGCGGCAACCTGTTCATGGTGGTCGGGACGCCGGGCGGGCCGACGATCATCACTACGGTCGCGCAGGTCATCCTCAACGTTCTCGACCAGCGGATGACTCTCGCCGATGCGGTCGCGGCGCCGCGCATCCATCATCAGGCGTTGCCCGACGTGATTCGGTATGAGCGTGACGGCCTGAGCGACGCGACGGTGCGCGCGCTCGAGGCGATGGGGCATAAGCTGGAAATGCGGCGGGGGATGAGCGGCATCGTCGCCGCCATACAACACACCGCCGGCGGATGGATCGGGATTGCCGATCCACGCTACGCCGGCGGTGCTTTAGGCTACTGACTAGTACGACTGACACGCTCACCATTTCGCGCTACGTTTGGAGCCCTATGCGCCCCCCCCCACTAAGACAGTCATCGCCCGCGGACGTCTGCGTCGTCGGCTCTGGTGCCGGCGGCGGAATGGCGGCTTACGTCCTCACCCGCGCCGGTCTCAACGTCACCGTGCTCGAGGCCGGCGGCCCGTGGGACAACACGACCGACTCCGCGATGTTCAAGTGGCCCTACGAATCGCCGCGCCGCGGCGCCTCCACTCCGGCCAAGCCCTTCGGTGAATTCGACGGCTGCATCGGCGGATGGGACCTCCCGGGCGAGCCGTACACCGTCGCGCACGGCGAGAGCTTCCGCTGGTGGCGCGCGCGCATGGTCGGCGGGCGGACCAACCATTGGGGTCGGATCTCGCTCCGCTTTGGGCCGCGCGACTTCAAGGCGAAAACGTACGACGGTCTGGGGGACGACTGGCCGATCAGCTATGAGGACGTGCGCCCCTATTACGAAAAACTCGAGCAGCTGGTCGGCGTGTTCGGGAGCAAGGAAAACGTCCCCAACGCGCCCGACAGTCTGTTTTTGCCGGCCCCGAAGCCACGCTGCTACGAGCTCCTGGTGCAACAGGCCGCGCGCCGGCTGAACGTCACCTGCGTTCCGGCGCGTCTGTCGATCCTCACGCGCCCACTCAACGAACGTCCGGCGTGTCACTACTGCGGGCAGTGCAATCGCGGTTGCAAGACGAACTCGAATTTCTCCTCGACGAATGTGCTGATCGCGCCGGCACTCAAAACCGGAAAACTCAACCTGATCACGCACGCGATGGCCCGCGAAGTGACGCTCGATCGCTCGGGACGCGCGAGCGGCGTCACCTACATCGACACGACCGCTGGCAGCGAGCACCACGTCGCTGCGCGGGTGGTGGTGCTCGCCGCCAGCGCCTGCGAGACGTCGCGGTTGTTGCTCAACTCGAAATCGTCGGCCTTCCCGAATGGCTTGGCGAATGGCAGCGGCACGGTGGGCAAGTACCTGACCGATACGACCGGCACCGACGTGGCCGGCTTCATTCCCAAGATGATCGACCCCGTGCCACACAACCATGACGGCGTGGGTGGGATGCACGTCTACATGCCGTGGTGGCTCGACAACAAGAAGCTCGACTTCCCGCGCGGCTATCACATCGAGGTCTGGGGCGGGACCGGCATGCCGGAGTTCGGCTTCATGGGCGGCATCCAGAATTACCCCGGTGGCGGCGGCTACGGGAAACAGCTCAAGGCGGATTATCGCCGCTATTACGGCGCCTACGTCGGGTTCTCGGGTCGCGGCGAGATGATCCCCAACGAGAACAGCTATTGCGAGATCGATCCCAGGGTCGTGGACCGCTGGGGCATCCCCGTTCTTCGCTTTCACTGGAAGTTCACCGACCACGAGTACCTGCAGGTCAAACACATGCAGGAGACGTTCCGCGCCCTCATCGCCGAGATGGGGGGCGTATCACATTCACAGATGCCGTCGCGTGAAGACGGCTATGGCATCGCGGCCGGCGGCGTGATCATTCACGAGCTGGGCGGCGCGCGCATGGGATCGGATCCCAAATCGTCCGTGGTCAACGCCAACTGCCAGACGCATGACGTCAAGAACCTCTTCGTGGCTGACGGATCGCCCTTCACATCGCAGGCCGACAAGAACCCGACCTGGACGATCATGGCGCTCTGTTGGAGAACGTCGGAGTACATCGCGAACCAGATGAAGGCGAGGGCCCTATGAAGCGGCGCGAAGCGGTAGGCGCAATCGCGGCGGCCGCGCTGACGGCGGCGTTTCGCTGGACGCCCGAAGAAGCCCGGAAGGCCGCGCAATGGGCGCGCGATGCAATCGCGGCACAGACGCCATATCAGGCGCAGTTCTTCACGCCACACGAATGGCAGACCGTGCGTGTGCTCGCCGACCTGATCATCCCGCGGGATGAGCGTTCGGGCAGCGCGACCGACGCCGGCGTCCCGGAATTCATGGACTTCGTGATGAACGACCGTCCCGACGGGCAGATCGAGATGCGCGGCGGGCTGGCCTGGCTGGACTCGCAGTGCCGCGAGCGTTCGGGCAAGACATTCCTCGATTCCACCGACGCCGAGCGGACCACGTTGCTGGACGACATCGCCTGGCCCAAGAAGGCAAAACCGGAGCTCAGCCAGGGCGTCGCGTTCTTCAACTTTTTCCGCGACCTGACCGCCTCCGGCTTTTATTCCAGCAAGATCGGCATCGCCGACCTCGACTATCGCGGCAACGAGTTCGTGCGCGAGTGGACCGGCTGCCCGCCCGAAGCGCTGCAGAAACTCGGCGTCCATTACGAGGATTGAATGGCCAAGCGACTCGGCATCGGCATGGTGGGCAGCGGCTTCAACGCCAAGTTCCACATGCAGGGGTTCGTCGGCGTCCGGGATGCCGACGTCCTGGGGGTCTGGAGTCCGAACGCCAAGAATGCCGCCACGACGGCGGGCGTCGCCAAGAAGCTCGGCGTCGGCGAGGCGAAGCCGTATCCCTCGATCACCGCGATGGTCGAGGATCCGGCCATCGACGCGATCTGGCTGTCCGGGCCGAACTACGCGCGCATCGAAAACGTCGAAGAGATGGTCAGTGCCGTCGAGCGCGGCAAAGGCAAGCTGATCGGCGTCGCGTGCGAGAAACCGCTGGCTCGGAACGTCGCGGAAGCGAAACGGGTGCTCGAATTGGTGAACAGGGTCGGCCTTGCGCACGGCTATCTCGAGAACCAGGTCTTTGCACCGCAGGTCGAAATCGGGCGGATGCTGTTATGGGCACGGGGCGCGAAGATCACAGGCCGGCCGTATCTCGCCCGCGCGGCCGAGGAGCACAGTGGCCCCCACGGTCCGTGGTTCTGGCAGGGCGCGCTCCAGGGCGGCGGCGTGCTCAACGACATGATGTGCCACTCGTCGCTGCTGGTGCAGCACCTGCTCACCGATCCGACGAAGCCGACGACCTCGGTGCGACCGGCACGCATTACGGCGCACATCGCCAGCCTCAAGTGGACTCGCCCCGCCTACGCCAAGAAGCTGACGGCGACGATGGGCAAGGACGTGAACTACGACAAGGCGCCGTCCGAGGACTTCGCGAGCGTCGTCATCGAATTCACGACCGACGACGGATATCGCGTCCTCGGCGAAGCGACCACATCGTGGAGCTTTGTTGGCGCGGGGCTGCGGTTGTCGGCCGAATTACTGGGCCCCGAATACTCGCTTTCGTGGAATTCGCTCGACTCGGGGCTCAAGCTGTTCTTCAGCCGCGAGGTACAGGGGAAAGCGGGCGAGGACCTGGTCGAAAAGCAGAACGCCGAGGTGGGGCAGATGCCTGTGGTCGCGAACGAAGCGGCGGCGTACGGCTATGAAGCCGAGGATCGACATTTCGTCCAGGCATTCCTCAATAAACAGAAGCCCGCCCTCACATTCGACGATGGGCTTCAGGTCGTGAAGGTTCTGATGACCGCCTACATGAGCGCGGAGCAAGGTCGCACGATCGACTTCCCTGCCCCCGGAATCGATACCTTCGTGCCCGCGGTCGCGAAAGGAACGTGGAAACCATGATCGGCGCGTTAGCTTTGCTCGCGATGGCACAAGCGCCCCAGCAGTGGCCGCAGCACTCCATGGATCGCCCGCGGCCCCCCGTCGTCGATCCCGGTCCCGAACGGCCGCCCGCCCCAGCGCCCAAGGATGCGATCGTCCTATTTGACGGCTCGAATCTCTCGCAGTGGCGCGCCGATGACAGCGGCGCCGCGAAATGGATCGTGCAGGAAGGCTACGTCGAGGTAAAGCCTGGCACAGGGATGCTCGTCTCGGCACGTGGCTTCGGCGATGTGCAGCTGCACATCGAGTGGGCCACGCCGGCGGTCGTGAAAGGGGAAGGCCAGGAGCGCGGGAACAGCGGCGTCTTCTTGATGGGGATGTACGAGCTCCAGGTGCTCGACTCCTATCAGAACGACACCTATCCTGATGGCCTGGCGGGCGCGATCTACGGCGAGAATCCGCCGCTCGTCAACGCCACGCGGCCGCCCGGCCGATGGCAGGCGTACGACATCGTGTTCCGCCGGCCGCACTTCAAAGCCGACGGCTCACTCGAGCGGCCGGCACACATGACGGTGTTTTTGAATGGGGTACTGATTCAGGATAACTTCGAGTTGGTCGGGCCCACCGCGAACAAGGCTCGACCACCGTATCGCGCTCATCCTGACAAGCTGCCGCTGAAGTTGCAGGATCACGGCAACCCGGTGCGCTACCGCAACATTTGGATTCGAGAGCTTAGCGAGTAAGCTCCCCCTGCGGGGCGTCTTCCCTGGCGGGCGCCTTGAAGAATGCGGCGAAGAACAAGAGCACCGCTGCCGCAAAGGCCGCCGGCAAGATCCAGAAGCTGCGCCACTGATCGAGCGTCAGAGCCCCCCCGGTTGCGCCGGCCAGGAAGCGGTCGTAGACGTTCCCGGCGATCTGCGCGCCAATAAGCATCCCAACGCCATACGTCACCAGCACGAGGAAGCCCTGCGCCTGGCCGCGGACCGCCGGCGTCGACTTCTTATCGACGTAGATCTGGCCGGTCACGAAAAAGAAGTCGTAGCATGGACCGTGAAGCAGGATGCCCAGCGCGATGAGCCAGAAGACGCCGCTGGGGGCCGCGATCGCAAAGAGTGCATAGCGCAGCACCCACGCGCCCATCCCCATAATCAGCATTTTCTTCACGCCGAGCCGCAGGAACAGCATCGGCATCAGCAGCATAAAGATGGTCTCGGACATCTGCCCGAGCGTCTGAGTCGCCGCGATGCGCTTTACACCGGCGGCACCCAGGAAGAGCTGCGTGAAGTTGTAGTAGACCGCGAGTGGGATGCAGAGCAGCAGCGAGGCCGTGATGAAGATGTAAAACGGCCGGTCGCCGATCTGCGCAAACGCATCGAGCCCCGCGATGCTGCGCAACGAGACGGGTTGCCCTCTCCCCGGTGGCGGCGTGTGCGGCAGCGTGAAGCTGAAGACGCCGAGCAATACGCTGGCAGTCGCTGCCGTGTACAGCGGCATGGCGGTCTGCTCCGGGACCACGCCAGTCACCTTCCCCAGGAACAGACTGATGAACAACCCTGCCACAATCCAGCCGACGGTCCCGAAGACGCGAATCAACGGAAACTGCTGCTCTTGTGACTGGATATGGTGGAACGCCAGACTGTTCGCGAGGCCCAGCGTCGGCATGTAACACAGGTTATAGAGGAGCAGCAACAGAATGAACGTCGTGGGGGAACCGGTGAAGCCCGGGACGGCGAAGAGAATCAGGCCGCCCAGCACGTGCAGGATGCCGAGGACTTTTTCCGTCGCGAAATAGCGGTCTGCCACGAGCCCGAGGAAGAACGGCGCGGCAATGGCCGCCACGGGGTTCACCGTGTACGGCCAATGCGTCAGCGTCGTCATGCCGTGATTCGTCATGTACACGGCTATGGATGTGTACCAAGCCCCCCAGATGAAAAACTGGAGGAACATCATCGTGGACAGCTTGGTGCGGATCACCGCGCTACGATGCCGATACCGCGAGTTCCTTCGTCAGCCGCATGATGATATGCGCCCCTGCTGGTAGGACGATGTCCGAATCCTTGGTCTCATGCGCGACAGCGGCGCCCGCAGCACCGCCCACGATGCCGCCGATGATCGTGCCCTTCTTGTTGCCGCCGAGCACTCGACCTAGCAGCGCGCCGGCGACGGCGCCCGCCCCTACCTTGGCAGCGTCACCAGTCGTAACGCCGCGACCCTTGTGGATCGTCTCGAGGGAATCAATCGTGCCCTCGATGGGATACGTGTGGCCACGTACACTGAGGCTCGTAACGGAAAGTGTCAATGTGCCGGGCGTATGCGGATTCGGTGCGGGTTTGACGGCGGCGATGGTGCCGTTCACGGTGGATCCGGCAGGAATGACGACTTGACCAGCGGCATTTTTCACATCATCGACGACTCGAGCCGTAAAGGGCTGCCCAGCCTGCGCTGTGCGCGATGAAATCGTATCCGTCGCGGCCATATCGATCGTCGTGCCGGCGCTCAAGTGCATCGTCCTTGGACGCGCGGGAGCCGTCTGAGGCACGGGCGGAGGATTGGTTGGGCGCCGCGGGCGGTTCACGGGAGTACGCATCGGTTGGGGCTCCGGTACGTCGCGCATCTGTGTCGTGGACTCGGCGGGCGCGAGCGTCAGGTTGCGCGCGGTCGAGTCGGTGGACTGGCTCCCCGACTGCCCGCTCTTTCGACACGCGGTCAAAGCGAGAGCGGCGGCAGTCGCCAGGGCGAGAATGCGATTCATAGGAGTCCTCTCTGTAGGAGCTTGGGCGCGACTGACAGGGTACCCGCGTCCGCGTATCAGGTTCTAGAGCCGCCGCCGCAGCGAATCGGGCGTCAGGCCCTGCAGGTAACCCGCGAGTACTGTGAAGTTGTCCGTCACCAGCAAGATACCCAGCACGATGAGCAGCACACCCGCAATCCGATCCACCCACATTATGTACGGTCGAAAGCGCTGAAACCAGATGAGGAAGCGATCGAGCGCCAGCGCGGTGAGGAGAAACGGCACCGCCAGCCCCGCGGCGTAGACCGCCAGCAACAGCACTCCCCGCGCGAGCCCGGTTTGCGTGGCTGCGAGCGTCAGAATGCCGCCGAGAATCGGGCCGATGCAGGGTGTCCACGCGGCGCCGAAGGTGAAGCCCACGACACCGGAGCCGACGTACCCGATCGGCTTGCGCGCCAGCTCGATCCGCCGCTCGCGCATCAGAAACGCCGGCCGCAACACACCGAGCAGATACAGGCCGAATAGGATCAGCAGCACGCCGCCCGCGCGGCCGAGCCATTGCTGATAGTCGCGCAGCAACGCACCGAGTGCGGAGGCAGCGGCTCCCAGGATGACGAACACGAGCGTGAAGCCGGCGACGAACCAGAGACCGTGCAGCACCGCCGTGCCGCGCCGCTGCTCCACTTCCTCGACCGACATCCCGGTGAGGAAGCCGACGTAGCTGGGGATCAGGGGCAGGACGCAGGGGGAAAGAAAGCTGAGGAGCCCGGCCGCGAACGCGACGACGAGCGAGACCTCCGGGTCCCTCACACTAGCCGCAGAACGCGACCGCGGAGACGACCGTCGTCCAACGCCCGTCCGCTCCACATTCGGCGGTCGAGGTGACGTTCATCGTGCGCACGATTTCGCCGGACAAGAGCCACTGCTCGCGGCGCTCGTCCCACGCCTTGTCCGCCTCGAAGGGCACGCCCAACACGGTTGCGAGCATCGACGCCGCCAGATCTTCGGCGTACTCGCCGGAGACACTTTCGCTCTGGCCGTAGCTGTGATGTTCGGAGATGTAGCCATGGTGAGAAGGATCCGCCGGCATGGCGACGCCGATCGACGCCGCGACGAGACGGCTGGGCTCGTTCGTCGCCGACTCGGCGATCACGGCGAACACCACCTGACCAGGCCGCAGCATGCTCATGCCTTCTTCCCGATCCACCAGCTCGCAGTGCGGAGGGAAAATCGAGCTCACCCGAACGAGGTTGAAGTTCGCGAGATGCGCGTCCCGCAGCGCCATCTCGAAGCTCGTGAGTTTTTCCTTGTGCCGGCCCACGCCCTTGGTGAGAAAGGCCTTGGTCGGGATGAACATGCGTGCGTCGATCAACCTGAATGACCTCCTCCTTCGTACCAAGCCGAGGGACCAAGTTCGACCGGCGGCTCCGTGTCGCCACCGCGGTCCACCGTTGCCTGCATCACCTGCGCGAGCACTTCCGCGGGACTGAGCCCTACCTCCGCGACTTCGATTTTCGACTGCCCGCGCTCTTTGCCGCGGACGATGAGCATGTATTTCGCCGTGTAGACACGCAAGCGGCCGTCTGCTGCTTTGCGTGTCACCACCGCCGTGCCCCATTCCTTGCCTTCTCGCTTGATGGGGCGGAAGACATAGATGGTCTCAATTTCCCCGGGCGGCACGTGAGCCTCGACGGCGGCGGCGAGTTTAGCCCAGCCCGCCCCCTGGCCCGGAGCCGAAGGGGCTAGCGGGAAGAGGGCGCCGGCGTCCGAACCGGTTGGTTCGCTTGCTGCCATCGCTCCACGTAGAAACGCAGGACGTGCATGAAGTCCTGCGCATTGGTGACGACGCCGTACGCCTGATGCGTCCCGCGGTCACGCAGCTTCGTGACCACGAACTCGGTCTGATCCACACAGATCGTGGTGAGGGGCCGAATGTCTTCGGTGACTCTGGAGTCCACGAATGCGGGCAGCATGTTGCCGACCGCAATCGCGTGCAGCGCCGTCGCCACGAACACCGCGAACGTGGCGACCGCCGTATAGGAGCGCATCGCGTCCTGCGCGGCGAGCGTATCCGGAATCACGTCGGGCAACGGGCCGTCGTCGCGGATCGAGCCGGCGAGCACGTACGGAATGCGGTGCGTGACCAGTGCGTGCATGATCCCGCTCGTCGCGATCCCCTGCCCGACGGCCTTTTCGATCGAGCCGGCGCGCCGGATCGCGTTGATGGCCCGCATGTGGAGTCCATGGCCGCCTTCGACGCTTTCGCCGGAGCTGGACATGCCCAGCGTCGTGCCGAAGATCGCGGCCTCGAGATCGTGCACGGCGACCGCATTACCGCCGAAGAGGACGCTCACATAGCCGTTCTCGATGAACCAGATCATGTCCTCGCGCGCTCGTGCATGGACCAAAGCGGGACCGATGACCCACAGCATCTTGCCGCCGCGTTCCTTCTCTTCGCCGAGCAGCTGAGCCAACACGCCGTAGTCCACCGGTCGCTCGCGCGACACTTCCGCCGCCATGAACCGGAACTCGTTCGGGCTGTGTGTGCCGCCGAGGAAACCCTCGACGTGAACGAAGATCCCCTCGCTGCCGTCTTCGGCCGCCCCGACCGCAACGTTGTCTCCGCGGCGCACGCGACGCGGTTCGCTGACGACCAAGTCATCCGGACCGGCTTGCACGATCACGCAATCCATCCGCGGCAGGCGCGGACGGCGCCAGCCGGTGGGAGGGGGCAGCTTCACGTAGGTCGGCAGGTTCGTGGTCGAAAAAAAACCGTCGGGAAGGACCCCGTCAGCCGGTGCGGGCGTGAATCGCGCTTCGGGCGCGCCCGACAGCGGCGGCGCGGAAAAGTTGGGTGGTCGGTACTGAAACCGGGGACGATTCACAGGGGAGTCAAAATACCAGAAATCAAAGACCATTCACAAGAGTGAGACGGGGTCGCGGTCCACCATCACCGCGCGATGCGACTTCGCGCGCCACGCGCGCACCACGCGACCGAGCACGCGCGGCTCCACCGCCTTCGTCAACACGTGCCACCGCCACTTCCCCTTGAGGCGCATCAGCGGGCACGGCGCCGGTCCCAGCACGGTCAGCAACCCGTCGAGCCGCGCGCTCGACGCGCGCCGCAGCCACGCCGCCACACGCTCGGCGAGATCGGCAGTCCAGGCGTGATCGGTCCCCGAGACCACGAACCGCACGAGGCCGGTGTGCGGCGGATAGGGAGGATTGGGCGGCGAGCGCAGCGGCAGCTCGGCCGCCGCGAATTGCGCGACCGAGTGCGCCGCGGCGGCGCGAATCGCGTGATGGTCGGGCGCCCGCGTCTGCACAAATACGCGCCCCCCGTGCGGTCCCCGGCCAGCGCGGCCGGCGACTTGCGCCACAAGCTGAAACGTGCGCTCCCCCGCGCGAAAATCGGGAAAGTGCAGGCCCGTGTCGGCGTCCACGACGCCGACGACGGTGACGTTGGGAAAGTCCAGTCCCTTCGCGATCATCTGGGTGCCCAGCAGGATGTCCACCGCGCCGCTCGCCACGCGCTCCAGGATGTGATGATGAGCCCACTTGCTCGTCGTCGTGTCCAGATCCATCCGCGCGATGCGTGCGCGCCCAAATCGCTCACCGAGGAAGTGCTCGAGCTGCTGGGTGCCGAGCCCGCGCAGCCGCTGCGTGAGGTGACCGCAGACGACGCACGTTGCAGGGATCGGCTCCTCGTGCCCGCAGTAGTGACAGCGGAGAGCGGGCGGCGTCTGATGGACCGTTAGCGCGATCGCGCACTGCGGACAGCCGGGCACATTGCCGCACGCCGGGCATTGCACGAACGTGGCAAAGCCGCGCCGGTTGAGCAGCAGAATGACCTGCTCCTGGCGCTCGAGCGCACCCGCGACCGCGCTATCCAGCGCTTCGCTCCAGGGGATCGTCGCCGCGGCCTCGACGCGAGGGGCACTGCGCAGGTCGATGATCTCCACCGGCGGCAGGGGCCGCGCGCCGACCCGGTCGGGCAACGCGAAGGTGCTGACTCGACCCTGCGCTGCCTGATCGAGGGTCTCCAGTGAAGGCGTCGCGCTGCCGAGGATCAGCCGCGCACCCTCGAGCTGAGCGCGAACGGCCGCCGCGTCGCGCGCGTGATACCTCGGGACGGAGCCCTGTTTGTAACTGGGCTCATGCTCTTCATCGACGACGATGGCGCCGAGTCGCTGCACCGGCGCAAAGACGGCAGATCTGGGGCCGACGGCGACGCGGCGTTCACCGCGCCGCAGCGCGCGCCACGCATCGGCGCGCTCACCGTCGGACAAACCCGAATGCAGCACGGCCACATGATCGCCGAACACGCCACGCACACGGGCTACAGTCTGCGGCGTGAGCGCGATCTCCGGCACGAGCAGGATGGCGCCCCGACCGGACGCCACGACCCCGCGCAGAATTTCCAAATACACGAGCGTCTTGCCCGAGCCCGTGACGCCGTTTAGCAGCACCGGCATGCTGACCGGCGTGGACTCGATACCCGCGACGACGTTGCGTTGGTCTTCAGTCAGCGTCGGCGGCGGCGGCGAGGACATGCCGGCAAAGGGATCGCGCATCTCAGGGACATGCTCGATGCGAGCAAGGCCCTGTCGCACCAGTCCCTCGAGGGAATTCCTGGACAGTCGCAACTGCTTCACCAGGTGGGAGACCGGCGCGCTGCCCCCAAGTGCCTCCACGGTCTCATAAACCGCTCGCCGCTGCGGCGCACGCTTGAAACGCCGCTCCCGCTCGAGCAGCGAATCCATCCCGTTGCGCGTCAACACCAACAGCCGCTCGGCGCCGGGTGCCGGTCCGGCCGGCCTAGCAACACTCCAGAGAGGGCCGGGCAGGATCGCGCGCAGGGCGAGTCCGAGTGGCGCGCCATAGTAGTCAGACAGCCAACGCCCTAGCTCCAGCAACGCCGGGGAGAGCGCCGGCTGATCGTCGGGTGCGGCAGAAATGCGTTTGATATTGTCGACGGCTGACGGCAGCTGACTGACGGCGGCTGTCACAATGCCGATGATGCTGCGACGGCGCAGGGGGACGACGACGCGCGCGCCGGGAACGACCCGCTCTGCGAGCGCATCAGGGACTTCGTAGATGTAAGAACGGTTTACCGGGACCGGCAGCACCACCGCGGCATAGCGCCCTTCCGCCCCCCCCGCCCCTCCTCGCCCGGCCGGGGCGGTCATCGCTTGCGGACGCCGAGACCAGGCTCCGTGGGGAGACGAATCTGCCCGTTGTCGATGGTCGCGCCGGTGAACGGATCGTCGACCGTCAACGCCGCGCCATCGAGGTCGGCGGCGTCGACGAGCGGCGTGAAGTGCGCCGCCGCGGTGATGCCCAGCGACGTCTCGATCATGCAACCGACCATCACGAGCATCCCGTGTGCGCGCGCGGTCGCGATCATACGCAGCGCCTCACGCAGCGATCCGCACTTGGCAAGCTTGATGTTGATGCCGTCGACCTTGCCGGCGAGGCGCGGAATGTCGGCCGCAACGAGACAGCTCTCGTCGACGATCACAGGAAGGTGCTTCGCCGCCGCCACGCGCCGCACTTCTGCGAGCCCGTCGAGATCGTCCGGCACGAGGGGCTGCTCGAGAAACTCGACGCCATAGTCGACGAGCACCGGAACCATCTGCTTGGCGCGGGCTAGGCTCCAGCCCGCGTTGGCATCTACACGTATCGGCTTGTCGGTCGCGTCGCGGATCGTGCGCAGGATTTCCTCGTCGTGATCCGTGCCGAGTTTGATTTTGAGAATTGGATAGGCCTCGGCCTCGCGGACCTTGGCCCGCATCTTCTCCGGTGAATCGAGGCCGATTGTGAACGAAGAGAGCGGCGCTTTCTTCGGATCGAGTCCCCAGAGGCGCCACAGGGGCTGGCGCAGCGCTTTCCCGACGAGGTCGTGCAACGCGGCGGAGAGCGCGGCGCGAGCGGCCCAGTTCTTGGGAACGACCTGCGCCCAACGGGCTTCGGCCGCTTCGAGGTCGAACGGATCGCGCGGCAGGTGCGAGGCGAGCCGGTCGAACGCCGCGAGCACCGTGTCCAGACTCTCACCATAGAAAGACGACGGATCGGCCTCGCCCCAGCCTTCCTGCCCATCACCGTCCGTGATCCGCACCCAGGCGCGCTGGTAGCCGTTGGTCGAGCCACGAGCGATGACGAAGGGGTGTCGAGTCGTGATGGAGCACTGCTCGACGTGGAGCTTGAGTGTCACATCTTCAAGATAGCGCGCGTACGAAAGCGCTGCTGCCCGCCGCGAGCAGATCCAGGCGATAGCCGCCCTCCAACACGCCGATGATCGGACGCGAGCCCATACGCTCGCGCAATGCCGCTGTCCAGTCCGCGATGTCGCCGGGCTCGAGTGTGAATTCTCCGAGCGGATCGCCGGCGAGCGAGTCGAAACCGGCGGAGATCAGCAGCGCATCCGGTTCCCAGTCCTTGAGCGCGGCATCGACGCCGGCGAGGAAATCGTGCGCGTAGATGGCGCGCGGCAGTCCACCGGGTCGCGGAATGTTGAACACGTTGCCGGCGCCGCGCTCGGCGGCGGCGCCTGTTCCCGGATACCACGGATACTGATGCATCGAGACGAAGCGGATGGACGGATCGCGCTCCACGAGCGCCTGCGTGCCGTTGCCGTGATGCACATCCCAATCGGCGATGAGGACGCGCGCGCATCCCAACGACTGCGCGTGACGGGCGGCGATCACGACGTTATTCAGGAAACAGAACCCCATCGCGCGCGCCGCGAGGGCGTGATGCCCGGGCGGACGCGTGATGGCGAATGCGGTACCGCCCCGTGACCGCATGCTCTGCGCGACTGCGACGACCGCGACGCCCGCCGACGCCAGCACGCTCTCCCAGCTCCGCGGCCCGAGAAACGTGTCGGCATCGAGTGCGCCCCCACCGCGGGCGTCCATGGCCACGAGCAGGTCGATGTACGCAGCGGGATGCACGCGCTCGATCGCTTCCCGCGTCGCGGGCGGGCCTTCGACCCACTCAATGAGGGAAGCGAACTCGGGACGGCGCAGCGCTTCGAGCACTACTTCGAATCGTTGTGGACGGTCGGGGTGGCCTGCGCCTGGGTAGTGGAGCCGGCAGGCGGGATTCCAGACTACTGATGTCGACACTAATTACGGCGGTGGGTTTCCAGCAGCTCGCGCAGGGACTCCGCTTCGAGCTTCATCTCTTTCCGAGCTTGCGCGAGCTCCGCCATCGCGCGGGCGTACCGGCGCCAGCCGTACACCACGAGCACCGCGGCGACGCCGCAGCCGGCTGCCCAGACGAACCGGCTCACCAGCGCGAACAGGGCAGCATCGAGCAGCAGAAACCCGATCGCGAAAATCGTGACGGCCCGGCTGAAGGCGTGCGACGTCATCGCACGGGTTGCCGCCGCGCGGGCAGCACGATGAAGGGAGCGTTAGGGCCCGCGCCGAGGGCGCGCAGCGTCAGAGATTCGTCGAGCACGGCGGCGCCCCGGAACTTGACGACGTACTCCTGCTCGTTGACGTCGGAGCGCTTGAGCGCGGCGCGTAACGCATCGCGCTTGAGCTGAGCGATCGTGGTGGCTTCGTCGACGTGGATTGGAAGATTGTCCCATACCGGCGTCACCATCACCCGCACGGCATACCGCCCGTCGACTGAGGGAGTCGTCATACGACTTCAACCTGGGACGCGAGGGGCAGCGTGGAGAAGAAGCGATCGATGGCCTGATCGAAGAAGAGCGTCGACGCGCGCACTCGCGTCACGCCGTTCTCGCTGTCGGTCCACGCGCTGAAGACGACTTCCTCCCCACCCTGGCCCCGCAATGCCAAAAAGGTCGGCCCGCTCTTCTCCAGGAACGCTGCCGCATGAGGCACGCGCTCGGCGAAGAACTGCTGCGCGCGGGCGAGGATGTCGGCCGGCGCCAGAGTCACCGTCGTGGTGTGAATCATGGGGTCCGGAGGATGGTGATGCCCGTGGGCTGCCGCGGCACCGCGATCGTCGCGACGCGGGCACGCGTCGTGAGATCGATGACGTCCACCGCGCCCGGGTCCGCTCCGACACTCTCCTGCGAGATGAACGCCCAGCGGCCGTCCGGAGCGTATGCGATGCCGTGCGGCAGCGATTTCGACGTTGGGATCTTGGCGACTTCCGTCAAGTTTTGCGCGTCGACGAGTGAGATGCTTTGCGCTTTTTTGTTCGTCACGATGACCCAACGGTCATCCGCCGACGGCTCGACGTTGTACGCCCCAGCGCCCACCGGAATCTCTTTCACGAGCTGGAGCGATGCGGCGTCGAGCACCTGAAGGGTATTACCGTGATTGCAGGCGACGTAGAGACGCCGATCATCGGGTGAGACGGACACGAACGTCGGTGAGCAGTCGTGCGCAGCTCCCGCCGTTGCCGTTGTAGGACCGGCGGTGTGCATCGACATCGGCCCTCCCCCTCCCATCGCCATGCCCGTTCCGGTCTTGTGCCGGCGCGTGATGCGCAAGGATTGGCGATCGATCTCGAGAATCTCATCGGAGTTCATGCACGAGACATACACAAACGACCCGGCGTGATTGACTTTGACGCCGTGCGGCATGTCGCAGGCGCGCAGGTTGGTGAGCGGCGTCATCGTCGCGGTCTGAATGATCGAGACCACGTTGACGCGAGGATGATCGCCGTGAAAATCGGAATTCGCGACGAAGGCGAGCCCCCCATCCGGCGTCACGGAGATCGTGGTTGGAAACATCTCGACCTGAGCACGGCCCAGCAGCGAATCGGTGGCTGCACTCATCTTCCACAGCGATCCGTAGGGCGTGCCGTGCGCGATCGTGACGTACCAGGCGGAGCCGTCGGGCGCGACTGTGACGTTGTGCGGTCCGTCGATGTCTGCGGGCATGATGCCGACCGGCACGACCTTGGCGACACTCAGCGCCGTACCGTCCCACACGAGCTGCGTGACGATGTCGCCCGACTCGCTTGCCACCAGGATGCGGTAGCTCGGAGGAGGCGTCGATGCGGCGATGAATCCTCCCAGCAACAGCAGCGGCGTGATTATGAGACGCATGAGAAGGAAGATAGACAGTGCGCCTAATTCAGCGAGTGGCGATCTTGTCCTGAGAGGCACGCGCTTATTCGGGAGCCTCGGGCCAGTGTTTGTCCGGCCGCGCGGGCTCGCGATCGCGGTCCATTTCAGGAATGTGCTGCGGCTTCGCTTCGGTTGGAATGCCGCAACTGCTGAATCAGGTAGACGACGATCACCACATTGATGACGAGTGCCGCGATGCGCAGCGCGGATTGCCGGCGGATGAGCTCATAGATCTCGAACGGCACGAAGGAGAGGGTAGCGATCACCGTGAGATACTCCGCCCACCGCTTCTCCTCCCACAGACCCAACCCCTCCGTCACGAACAAGGCGGCGTAGAGGAACGCAACGATCGCGATGACGTGAAGATGGTTGGCCGGCTGGCTGCTCAACCAGGCGATCACACGGTCGGCCCAGCGGCGATCAAAGTGGGTCGCGAGTGCTTCGATCGTCCGCCGCGCGCGTTGGGCGAGCCCGGGCTGCAGCATTTTCAGCGCGCCGAACGCGACCGCTATGCACAAGACCGCCTTGACCAGCTTGAAGACGGCAATGACGCGTAGCCATACGGCCGAGCGAGTACTCAGCGCCGTGCGCGCAGCACCTCTCGTGCGGCGCGACGACCGCTCGACAACGCTCCGGCAACAGTTCCGATTTCATCGGCGTTCGTCGCTTCGCCGGCAAAGAACAGCGTTCCTTCGACCGGTCGCGTTAATGCGCGTGGCGCGCCGTTGCCGCCGACACCGATGTAGCTGTATGCCCCGCGCGAAAACGGATCCGCACGCCAATCATGACTGGCCCACGCATCGAGCTGCTCTTCCAGCTCGCGCCTGGGCACGGCGAGTACCTCGGACAACGCCACCAGGCTGCGCTCCAGCCGGGACAATGGCTCCTCGGCGAGCAAGGTTTCGGCGACCACGCCGCCCACCCAACCGGTGAGCAGGGGCGCTCGCACCGGCAGCGAACTCCACCACGTCGGTATCTCGACTCCGGCGGCGTGCAGGAAGTTCAAGCCCTTGCCGGCGGAGTCACCGTTCCCCCGCCGCTCTTTGAGAAACTCGGGCGCGTCCCAAAACGCTTCGCGGAACCGCAGTACGATTTTGAAAACGTGTCCGACCTCGAGACCTGCGAGCGCCCGTTGTTTCGCGGGTATCGCGGGCGCGAATCGGAGCGCGCCCGCCTTGAGCACCGCGACGGGGAGCGTCACGACCGCGGCGCGCGCCTGCGAGACCTCGAGCGGAGCACCGTCGCCCGCATGACATTCAACGCTGACATTGCCTCGTTTCCACGCGACGACGTGCGCGACCGTGCTCAAGCGGAGCTGCGTTCGGTCGGGATCGAGGCCATCGCGCAGCCATTGCATCAGCGCGTCGTTGCCATTCGCGATCCGGAATTGCTTGTCTGCGCGAATTTCCTCTTCGCCTGCCCTCCCGCCCCCGCCCTCGCCCCCGTCGGAGGCCTCGTCCGCAAGCGACTGCGCGCTCAGCCGCTCCGGATGCGCGGCGTACCACCCTTCGACGAAGCTCTTGAGCATGGAACGTCGGAGCGGCGGGAGTCGCGCCGAGTCGAGGTATTCGCTGACGGGGAAATCTTTGCCGCGCTTCGCGATCCGGCGGACCAGGTCGCGATTCATACTGTCGACGACTCCCCAAAAATCGGGCAGCGGCTTGAACCGTCCTCCGGCCACGAGCTCGTGCAGGTCGGGAAGCTCGAGGATGCCGAGTCCCGCCGCCCGCGCGATCGCGAGCGTCTCGCGCGCTTCGCCGTGCACGAACTCGGCGCCGAGCTCGAGGGGCACCGGCACTCTGGGATCATGACGTGTGAGAATCCGACCGCCGATGCGCGGCCGCGCTTCGATGACGGTGACGCGGAGGCCCGCTTGTGACAGATCCCGCGCGGCCGCGAGGCCGGCGGCACCGGCCCCGAGCACCAGGACATCGACGCGTTTACGATCGGAAGTCATGCCGGGCATATGCTGGAAGATAGAACGCCCTTCGTGGGACCGGAGGGGCTCCTAGGATTCCAGGTGCGCGCGGAGTGCCGATTCGATCTCGGAATTCGGCACGGCGCGCGCTCCGGCAGTCCTCGCATCGCGCAGCTGCTCGGCATTGAGATGAGAGCCGAACGCGAGCACCGCGACTCCGCGCTCCACCAAGCCGCGGATCCGGTCTTGTACGCCTGCTTTTCCTAGTTCGACGACCACGAGATCGCAGGGCTCGTCGCGAGTGATTGCGCTGCCGCTCGCGCGCACGATCTCCTGGATCTTGCCGCGGAAAAACAAATCGCCTGTCTCGACGAGTACGCGCTTACTCAACCCGCGAGCTTTTGCGTGAGATAGTCGACCAGCTGAGCGGCGGCGACGCGGTCCTGCTTCAGCGTGTCGCGGTCGCGGACCGTCACCGTTTGATCCTGTGTCGTCTGGCCGTCGATCGTGATGCCGAACGGCGTGCCCGCTTCGTCTTGCCGGCGGTAGCGCCGCCCGATCGAGCCACCGTCGTCGTAGAACACGTTGAAGTGCCGGCGCAGATCGTCATAGATGCGGTGTGCCAATTCGGGCATGCCGTCCTTGTTGACGAGCGGAAACACCGCCGCTTTGAGTGGCGCAAGCGATGGCTTGAGCTTCAACACCACCCGCTGCTCGCTACCCTCTGCTGCTTCCGCGCCGCCGACTTCTTCCTCTCGATAGGCATCGCACAGCACGACGAGCGTCGTGCGATCCGCGCCCGCGGAAGTCTCGACGACATACGGAATGAATCGTTCGTTCGTCTTGGGGTCCAAGTAGTCGAGTTTCTTCCCCGCGTATTTCTGGTGATTCGAGAGATCGAAGTCCGTGCGGTTGTGAATGCCCTCGAACTCCTGCCACCCGAACGGAAACTCGTACTGAATGTCGTAGGCGTCCTTGGCGTAGTGCGCGAGCTCATCCGTGTCGTGCTGATGCCAGCGCAGCTTGTCGGAGCGGATGCCCAACCCTTCCACCCACTTCATGCGCTCGGAGCGCCAGAACTCGAACCACTCGTTCTCGGTGCCGGGCTTCACGAAAAACTGCATCTCCATTTGCTCGAATTCGCGCGTCCGGAAAATGAAGTTGCCGGGCGTGATTTCGTTGCGGAACGCTTTTCCGATCTGCGCAATGCCAAAGGGGATCTTCTGTCGTGACGACTGCAGTACGTTCAGATAGTTCACGTAGATCCCCTGCGCCGTTTCAGGCCGCAGATAGATGACTGCGGCTTGTTCCTCGACCGGACCCATGAAGGTCTTGAACATCAGGTTGAACTGCCGCGGCGCCGTGAGCGTGCCCTTGCTGCCGCAGACGGGACATTGCGCGTCGGGTTGGCCGGGCGTGCCTTTGATCCTGGGATCGTCCGCGCGAAAGCGATTCTTGCATTTCTTGCAGTCGACGAGTGGATCGGTGAATCCGGCGACGTGACCCGACGCCTCCCATACCTTGGGATGCATCAGGATGGCCGCGTCCAGGCCCTCGATATCCTCGCGCTCGTGGACCATCGACCGCCACCAGCGCTCCTTGATGTTCTTCTTGAGCTCGACGCCCAGCGGACCGTAGTCCCAGACCGAGCCGAGGCCGCCGTAGATCTCGGAGGATTGAAATACGAAGCCGCGCCGCTTGGCCAGCGACACGAGCTTATCCATGATTTTATCGGCAGTTACGGGGGCGGGGGACATAAGGAAGCCGGAAGTTAAATGTGGAGGGCCTCGCGCGCGACCTGTTCCGCCATCTGGGCAAGCGCTGGGCCGTCCAGCATCCGTCCGGCGCCGTCGCCACCGACGGTGTGCACCCCCACCATGCCTTCCACCCGGCCCGCGACCACTGCCACCTTCTTCTTTGCTGCTTGAGCCCGCCGCACGACCTCTCCAGGCGCCTTTCCAACGAGCGACGTCCGGTCGAAGACCCCTTCCGCGGTGATGACGAGGTCCGCCTTGGCCAGCGCCGCGTCGAAACCGGCGCGCTCGAGAACCCATTCCGCGCCGGGCGCGAGCTCGGCTTTCGCGAAAAAAACGAGGCCGGCACCCAGCCCGCCGGCCGCACCGCCCATGGGCATGGAGCCGAGATCTGGCCGCCCCGCATCGCTCCAGAGCGCCGCCAGACGCGCGAGTCCGTCGGCCAGCTGCGGAATCTCCTCCGGACGGGCACCTTTCTGCGGCCCGAAAACGGGAGCGGCACCCTCGGGGCCGAGCAGTGGCGTCGCGACGTCGGCGAGCGCGACCACGCGGGCCGCGAGTCCCCAGCCCGAAGCGAATGCAGCGAGCTCCGCGAGCGCTCCACCGCCCTCCGGTAGCGACTGGCCTTCGGCGTTTTCGAATGTCCACCCGAGCCCGCGCGCCGCGCCTGTGCCGCCATCGACAGTCGCCGTGCCGCCGAGTCCAACGACGACCGACTTGGCGCCACGATCGACCGCCGTCCAAATCAGCTCGCCGACGCCGCGGGTGGTGGTACGCAACGGATCGCGATCTTCCGGCTCGACCAGCGCCAGGCCGCACGCGGAGGCGCTCTCGATGATTGCCGTTTCGCCGTCGATCCATCCCAGTTCGGCAGAGACCGGCTCGCCGATCGGACCGGTGACCGGAAGCCGCTCACGCAGCGCGCCCGCCGGCAGCACCACGTCGAGCAGACCGTTGCCGCCGTCAGCGACCGGACACTCGAGCACGGAGGCGCCTGGCAGCGCGCGGCGCACGCCAATCGCGAGCGCCTCCGCGACCTGACGAGGACCAAGGGTGCCTTTGAAGGCGGCTGGAGCAACGAGGACAACGGGCGGCATCTGGAGGCCAACATAACAGAAACGAGAAACCCCCTGAGTTGCCCCAGGGGGTGATCGCCTGCCGCACACCGTGCGCCCTAGAACCCGATGTGAGCTAAGCGAACTCCTTCTCGCAAATCGGGCGGGCGCCTGGGTGACTCTGGCAGCCGGGCTATCTCTGTACGGCCGAGACCCCTTGGCTTTGCGCCCCGCCGTCACCGGCGGTTTGCCCTTTGCAGAGATTCTGCGCGCCTGGGTAGCAAGAACGGTGCCGAGTTGTAAGGGCTGTCACATCAATTAGTGTCACGGTGACCTAGGAGAATTACTGTACCGCCTTCTGCAATAGAGAATGCAGAATGCGGTACAGAAAGAACCGCTCACACCTCTATTATCTGATCTCGGCGCGTCCCGACGCTGACGTAGCGAATCGGCGCACCGGCAAGATCCTGGAGCCGGTCCACATACGCGCGCGCCGCGGGCGGCAAGTCCGCCAGGCGACGGACCTCCGTCAAAGGCTTTTGCCATCCCGGCACCGTTTCATAGATCGGCTGGACTCTGCCGATCGTCTCCACGTCTGCCGGCATGCTGTCGATCGTTTCGCCATCGAGTCGATATCCGACGCCCACCGGGATCTCCGCGAACGTGTCGAGCACATCGAGTTTCGTGACCGCCAAGCCCGTCAACCCGTTCACGCGAACGGCGTACCGCACGACGACCGCGTCGAACCAACCGCAGCGCCGCGGCCGTCCCGTCGTCGCGCCGAATTCGCCACCCAGCTCGCGAATGCGCTGCGCCACATCGGGTGCCGCTTCGGTGGGCAGGGGGCCGTTGCCCACCCGCGTGGTATACGCCTTCACCACGCCGAGGACGGCGTCGATCGCGGTGGGGCCGATTCCCACGCCGACAGCGGCGCCACCCGCGGTCGTGTTGGACGACGTCACGTAGGGATACGTGCCGTGGTCGACATCGAGTAACGCGCCCTGCGCGCCTTCGAGCAGCACCGATTCTCCGCGCTCGAGCGCCTCCCACACCACTCGACCCGCATCGACCGCCAACGGCAATAGTCGCGGTGCCAGTCTTTCGAGCAAACGCACGTGCTCTTCAGCATTGGCCCGCTCGCCGCTGGCGCGCGAGCCGCCTGCGAGCAGCTCGAGCATCTGATTTGCCGCCTCCACGCGGACGCGGACCTGCTCCTGAGCGCGCGTGAGATTACGCAGATCGCCGACCCGCATGCCGCGGCGCCCGTACTTGTCTTCATACGTCGGCCCGATGCCCCGCCCTGTCGTCCCGATCTGGTCTTTCTTCTCACGGGCGCGGTCGAGCAGCTTGTGATAGGGGAGCGTGAGATGCGCGCGCTCCGAGACGTGCAGCTTGTGCTCGGTGCGGACTCCGCGCGCCGCCAGCGCATCGAGCTCGGCGAACAGCTGCTCGGGATCCAGCACCACGCCGTTGCCGACGACGCAGACCGCGCCCTGAAGAATTCCAGATGGGATCTGGTGCAGGACGAATGACTTGCCCTCGCCCGTGTCCACCGTGTGCCCGGCATTCGCGCCGCCCTGATAGCGCACCACGAGATCCGCGCGCTCGGCCAGGACGTCCACGATTTTGCCTTTGCCCTCATCTCCCCACTGGGCACCGACCACGACCACACACTGCGTCTTCGGTCCGAACACGAAGGGTTCTCCTCACTGGAAATAAAAAAGCCCCCGCTGGGGGCTCTGGAGTATCCTCTGTGGGAAGCTATGCCGCGCGGAGCACGCGCGCCAGTGCCGCGGCGACGGTGGCGGCGCCGTCCAACCTGACCCGAGTTGTGTTGTCCGCCGGACGATGCACGACCCGCATGGTGCGCCAATCTCCCTTCAGGATCGTGACACACTCGCGCGCTACCCGCGCTAAGGCAATACCGTCTACGACGACCGGCAACCAACGCCACCGCCGCGCCCGAAGTGCCTCAGCGACGGCGACACTGGTCCTCCCGGCTCGATGCAGAAAGGCAACCGGCCGACCGATGTCATCGATGCCATCGAGATTGATCACGGAGGCATCTGCAATGAGATCGGCGCGATCAGCGGCCAGCGCCCGTGCACCGACAAGGCCGAGCTCTTCGCCGTCGGGAAAAATCACGCCGACGCTGGATGAAGATGCCAGCTGATCGAGGGTCATGAAGATCGCGATTAATGCGGTCGCATTGTCCACCGCACCAGGGGAGTTGTCGTTCACGCGATTCTGAAAGACCACAACCAGGCTGATCACCAGCAGCGCGGCCGCGGGCAGGGACGCCAGCAATACTCCGACGAGCCCAAGCACGAGCCCCAAGAACCCCAATAATCGAACAGCCATCGAGATCGGCTGTCCTTTGGAGTCATAGTGAGCAACGAGCCATGTTTTCACAACCTGCGAACGCATCGCGATGAGATTGATGCCTTGAATGTGGCGCGGAGCACCCAGCAGTGCCTTGGACGGCCGCCCCGCAAAGGCGTGCTCCTCGACACGAAAGCCTCGCGCCGATAGCTCGCGCTTCAGAGTCTCCCGAACTTTGGCATGATTGACTGAACCTACGAGCCGTGGAATCGCCAGCTCGCGGAATAACGCGCCGTAATCAGTCACCGCGCACGAGGGCCGTAATGCGCTCGCGATCGGCGGTTGAAACGGGCGCGAGCGGCGGACGCGTGGGACCACCGTATAACCCCACCGCGTCCATTGCCGCTTTCACGCCCGCGGGGCCGAGCTTGCCGACGATCTCTTTGTCGAGCGGTGTGACGCGTTCCTGGATCCGCCCCGCCGCGGCGCGATGCCCCTGCTCGAACTCGCGCACGAGCTGCACGCAGAGACTCGGCGCAAAGCACGCAACCCCGATCACCCCACCCTGACAACCCATCTCGAGCGCGGCGAAGAGCAGCGACGCCGATCCCGCGAGCACCGTCCATTGCGGCACCGCTTCCCGGTATGCCGCCAGGTTCTTCGGATCGCCCGACGAATCTTTGACTCCGATGATGCGCTCGTGTCCCGTCAGCTGCTGCAAGAACGCCGGCTCGAGCGCGAGATGAGTGTACTTGGGGATGTTGTAGACGAACACGGGCACGGGGCTCGCGTCGGCGACGGCGCGGAAATGGACGGCGAGCGACGCCGGCGTTGCGCCTGCCGAGAAGTACGCGGGTGGGCGCACGAGCACCGCGTTGGCACCCTCGAGCGCGGCGGCCCGGGACAACGCGATCGTCTGACGCGTCGACTCCGCGCCGGTGCCGGCAATCAGCCAGGCCCCGTCGCTCAACTCCTTGCGCGCCACCGCGACCAGCTGTCGTTGCTCATCGGCGTCGAGCAGCGCCGCCTCCCCTGTCGATCCGGAAACGACGATGCCGTTCACGCCCTCGGCGAGCAGCCGCGAGATGTTTTGCCGGAAATGGAGCGGCGCAACGTCACCGCTCGTGGGATCGAACGGCGTGGTGATCGGCGCGAAAACGCCGTTCACTCGCTCGGCGCCGCCGAGGCGACCCGTGATGGGCGCCGCAGTGTGCGGACCTGCAGCTGAAAATCGGATGGATTCGACGATGCGGCCAATGCGGTCTCGTACGTCACGACGTCCTCGCCGACGAGATCCATGAGATGCTGGTCGAACGTCTGCATGCCGTACTGTTCGCGCGATTCCTTGATGTAGTCGTGCAGCGACGGCGTGCGGTCGCGCTCGCGGATCATGTCGCGCGCGGCACCTGTCGCCAGCAGGACCTCGAGCGCCGCCGCGCGCCCGTGGCCGTCGCCTCGCGGCAGCAAGCGCTGCGACACGACGGCGTGCAGCGCCTCGGACAGTCGCAGCCGGGCAATTTCCTGCTCCTCCGGCGGGAACATCGAAATAATCCGGCTGATGGTCGTCACGGCATCGGGCGTGTGCAGCGTCGAGACGAGGAGGTGGCCGGTTTCCGCGGCCTTCATCGCCGTGTCGATCGTCTCGGCATCCCGCAGCTCGCCGATCAGGATCACGTCCGGATCCTGGCGTAAGGCCGCGTGCAACCCCGTGCGAAAATCGTCGGTATCCACACCAATCTCGCGCTGGGTGATGGAGCAGTTGATGTCGCGGTGGAGAAATTCGATCGGGTTTTCGAGCGTAAGGATGTGGCGATGCTGGTTTTGATTGATGTGGTTGATGATCGCCGCCATCGTCGAGCTCTTGCCCGACCCCGTCACGCCGGTCACGAGGATCATGCCGCGCTCCGCGGTCGCGACCTGAGTGAGCACGGCAGGCAGCTTCAACGACTCGAAGGTCGGTACGTCGAAGGGAATCACGCGCATCACGATCATGAACGAGGAGCGTTGCCGCAGGATGTTGACCCGGAACCGGCCGATGCCCGGCATGCCCCAGGAGCAGTCGTAGTCCCGCAGCTTGTCGATGCGGCCGCGGTCCTCTTCGTTGGCGATCAGCTGTAGCGCGATGGCCTTGGTCTGATGGGGCGTGAGCCGCTGCTTGGTCAGCGGGACCAGCTTGCCGTCGATGCGCGCCCGGAAGACGTCCCCGGCCTTGATGTGCAGGTCGGAGGCCCCCCGATCTACGGCGGCCTTGATGATCTTTTCCATTCAGTACCCAGCGTCGAGGTCGACGACGTTCGTGAGGGGCGCCCCTGCAAGATAGCGCCGGATGTTGTCCACGATGAGGGCAGTTTCCCGTTCCCAGAAGCCATTGGTCACGGAGCTGACGTGCGGGCTCACGAGCACGCGCGGATGACGCCAGAAGGGGTGTTCAGGTGGCAACGGCTCTACGCCGAATACATCGAGCGCGGCGCCGCGGAGTTGGCGCTTGTCGAGCAGCTCCAGCAACACCGCCTCATCGAGCAGCGATCCGCGGGAAACGTTGATGACGAGCGCGTGGAGCGGCAGCATCTCGAGCACGCGGCGATCGACCGCACCCGCGGTCTCGGTCGTATGCGGTGCCGCGATCACGAGGACGTCACTTCCCGCTGCCAGGCGCGGCAACTCCGCTAACGTCCCGATCCATCGCGCGGCTGACAGCCCGCCGAGTTCCGGCCGACGTCGTACGGCCGCGAGCGACATGCCGAGCGCGAGCCCGCGACGCGCCACCGCGCTTCCGATACCGCCCAGCCCGAAAACGCCGAGCCGCAAATCCCGGAATTCGCGCATCGGGATCGCGCCGTCGGTGAAGTCTTCTTTGGCCCATCGCCCCTGACGCTGGGCGGACACCATGCGGTCGAGGCCGCGCGTGAAATAGGCGATCGCGGCGATGACCCAGTCGGCCATCGGGTCGGCGTGCACGCCGGCGGAGTTGGTGAGTACCACTCCGCTGCCCGAGATATGCGCGAGACTGGACCCGACGCCGGCGGTGGCGGTGTGCACCCAGCGCAGCGTGCCTTTCGCCGCCGCCGCGACCCCCGCTGGCACGCCGTATCCGATGTAGATCTCGGCGCCACGCGCGGCGGCGATCGCTTCCGGTGACCCCGACCCGCCGTCGCCGTCGGACACGGCGGGCGCTTTTGCCTCCATGACGTCCCACCCCGCGCCCAGCGCATTCCTGATCTCGACCACGCGGGCATTGGGAATCCGCCACACGCCGCGGGGCGACGCCAGATCGATTACCAGACGGCGCGCGTTCACTCCCCCGTCGAGACCGTCCGCACCTGATCGTGGTGCAACAGCGTGATCATTGCCTGATCGTGCAGGCGCTTGGAACCGCGCATCTCGAGGTCGATAACCAGATCGACATTCTCTTGCCGGCTCGAGATCGTCAGGATCTCCAGGCCGGTGCGGCGCACCAGCGTCTCCAAATCCTCGAGGACCGTGGGACCGGGGCGCGCGTGAACCGAGATCTTCGATCTCGTGGATTGGCGCTCGACGACGATTTCTACGCGCCCGAGCCCCTGTAGTACGATCAGGACGACCAGCGTCGTCGCCAACGCTTCGGCATAGTAGCCGCTTCCCAACGCGACGCCGATCGCGGCGACGACCCAAATCGTCGCCGCGCTCGTGAGTCCCACGACGGCGCCGCGCGCGTGGAGAATCGTCCCCGCCCCAATGAAACCGACGCCGGTGACGATCTGTCCGGCCACGCGCGTCGGATCGGCTCCGGCTCCAACCATGGCGATGGACAGATGCGTGTACAGGACCGAGCCGATACAGATGAGAATGTTCGTGCGCAGCCCCGCCGGCTTGCCGCCAAGCTCCCGCTCCAACCCGATCGCGCCCCCGAGCAGCGTTGCCAAGCCCACCTGGGCGACGAGCGCGAGACGGAGTATCTCGGCCATGTGGCGCATCATCTCGCCCATATCAATCCTCTCCCGCCTTGAGGAATCCCATCCGGTCCCGCACCTCGGCCATGGTCTTGCGCGCGAGCACACGCGCCTTGCCGGCCCCCGCGCGCAGCCGCTCCAGGACCGTCGCGGGCTCGCGCCGCAGCGCATTCGCGCGTTCGCGCATGGGCGCGAGCGTCGCTATCATGTTGTCCGCGAGCACCCGCTTGCAGTCGAGACATCCCCACCCCGCGGTCCGGCACTTGTGCGCGACCTCGGTGACGGTGTCGGGCGGCGAGAAGCCCTGGTGCACGGTGAAGATGTTGCAGATCTCGGGCGTGCCGGGATCCTTGCGGGTCTTGCGAGCCGGATCGGTCGCCGCCGGGCGCAACTTTTCCCAGATGGCCTCCGGCGATTCGAACAGGCCGATCGTGTTGCCGAGGCTCTTCGACATCTTGGCCTTGCCGTCCAGGCCGAGCACGCGTTTGGTTGTCGTCAGCAGCGGTTGCGGCTCGGGGAAGTAGCTGTGGCCGTGGCGCGAGTTCCAGCGCCGCGCGATCTCGCGCATCAGCTCGAGGTGCTGCACCTGATCTTCTCCTACCGGCACGAGGCTAGCTTTGTAAAGCAGCACGTCGGCTGCCTGTAGTATCGGATAGGCGAGCAGGCCGGCGGGGACGCTCTCCTGTCGCTGCGCTTTATCCTTGAATTGCGTCTGCCGCTCGAGCTCGCCGAGCGGCGTGACGGTCGTGAGCAGCCAGTTCAGATCGGTATGTTCGGCGACGT
>WNFG01000264.1_pt1 | contig 44212 bp, 35 predicted proteins | sample 5400431 | NCBI WGS metagenome assembly WNFG01 (sample SAMN13153346, study PRJNA577476) | soil metagenome | isolation source: 120 cm saprolite under Douglas fir tree site 2 hole 3 replicate 2 | place: USA:California | collected 2015-04-18
GGCATCGGAGTGCTGGTCACGGATCACAATGTGCGCGAAACCTTGTCAGTCACCGACCGGGCTTACATCATCGATGACGGCAGAATCTTCCGTCATGGCGTCCCTGAGGAGTTGGCGGGAGATCCGGAAGTGCGCCGCGTGTACCTGGGCGAGAGTTTCTCGCTGGTGTGAGCGGAGCGTCGTTGGTCATTCGTCGTTGGCCGTTGGCAAACCAATTTGAAGAACGGATGCCAAACGCTGAAGGCCGACGACGAACGACCAAGAACCAACAACAGTTTTTAGGCGAACGACCAACGACCAAGGACCAACGACGGTTTAGCCGAACGACCAACGACGAACGACGGCCCCTATGGTTTTGCTGCAACACAAATTGAGTGTCAAGCTGTCCCAGCGCCAGATCCTTACTCCAGGCCTGGTGCAGATGGTCTCCGTCCTCGCGCTCAACAAGCTTGAGCTCAAGGACATGATCAACACTGAGATGGTCGAGAACCCGGTTCTCGAGGAACTTGAAGAGTCGGTTCCCTTACTCGACGAAGTTGGCCGCAAAGAAGAAGACCGCGAGCGCGCCGCCGCTGCGACGAACGAAGAAAATCCCATCACTGCGGTCGAAAAGAAAGATCCCTTCGAAGAGATCGATTTCGGCTCGTTTTTCCAGGACTATCTTGACCCCGGCTACCGCACGCACAGCGAGATGGAAGAAATCGAGCGGCCGTCGTTCGAAAATTTCCTCTCCAAGCCCACCAACCTGACCGACCATCTCGCCTGGCAACTTGGTGCTCTGAGCCTGCGTCCGAAAGTGAAGGAGGCCGCCGACCTCATCATCGGCAACCTCAATGAAGATGGCTACCTTATCGCCAGTGACGACGAACTGCTTGGCGTTGCTCCGCCTGCATCGCCTGAATCCGACGTGGTCACCGCGAAGGCGATTGTCAGCGAAGCCCAGGCGCTGGGCTTGGCCGAGACGCTGCCGCCCGAGAGCTTGCCGCCCGAGAGCTCGATAGATCCTGACAGTGTGCCAGGTGAGATTCTGCCGGAAGAGTTCGCGCCGGATGAGCTTTCATCCCCGGAAGTCAACTCCGATGACGTTGCTCTCGCTATTGATGGGAACGCGGATGTTGGCCAGGTGTCATCGGCTGACCATGAATCGGCGGACGCGAACATTGAGAAAGCTGCTCCTGCACCAGCCGACGCCCATCAACTCCCTTTAGAAGCGTCTTTTTCCTCGAGATCAGGCGACTCCGCGGCGGCAGTCGCTCCCGCTCCCGATCCCGCCGCACGAACTAAGTTTCCGGTGTACCAGCCGACATTCTCCGCGGCGGATCTGGTCGAAGCCCTCGAAACCGTCCGCCAACTGGATCCTCCCGGCGTAGCCTGCCGCGATCTCCGCGGATGTCTGCTCTACCAGCTGCGCTATCACCAGCAGCAGCTCGCGCTGCATAAAAACGGCAACGGAACCGAACAAGTGCTGCAGGATGCCTCCGCCATCGTCGATCAGCATCTGCGTGGCGTACCGCTCAAGCAGTTCAAGGAAATCGCCAAGGCCATCGGCCGTCCCTTGGAAGCGGTGCAGGTGGCCCTCGACTATATCCGCACCCTCGATCCGCGCCCGGGTCTGCGCTACAACAAAGTTCAGGCCCGGCTGATCGAGCCCGATGTAGCTTTCGTGAAACATGGCGACGAGTGGCTGGTCATAATGAACGACGAAGACCTGCCGCAGCTACGCCTGAATCCGGCCTACAAAAAGTTGGTCGCGCGCGACGGCACCAACGATAAGAACACGCGCGACTACGTGAAAGAGCGCTACAAGAGCGCCATCCAGCTCATCAAGAATATTGAGCAGCGCAAGCAGACGATCACCAAAGTCTGTTACGTCATCGTGGCCCGCCAGCAGGATTTTCTCGAGCGTGGCATCGACCAGCTGAAACCCATGATGATCAAGGAGGTGGCCGAAGAAATCGGCGTGCATCCTTCCACCGTCAGCCGTGCCGTCGCCAACAAATACGCACACACCCCTCAGGGAGTGTTCGAGCTGCGATACTTCTTCAGCGAAAGCGTGCAGGGCCCCGAGGGAGGCAACACCTCGTTGCTGATCCTGAAGCGCCGCGTGAAGAAGCTGATCGAAGAAGAAGATTCCAGCCGCCCGTTGACCGACGAGCAGATCACCAGGATTCTCCAGTCGCAAGGCATTCAGGTCACGCGCCGCACCGTAGCCAAATACCGGGAAGACATGCGCATCCCCAGCACGCATCAGCGAAGAGTAAAAAAATAAAGCAGAGGTAAGAAGTGAGAATGCAGAAGTGCGAAGGGCCATTGAAGATCGCCCACGTCAGAATTGTTGGAGATGATAGTTTTCACTTCTGCATTTTGACTTCTGCCTTCTGACTTAAATAATGCAGTGCCCAATTTTTCTCAACGAACGAATTCAGGAGGGGCGCTCATGAACGTGGAATACACCGGCAGACATTACACAGTCACTCCCGCCATCCGCCAAGAAGTTGAAACCGGCCTGGCCAAACTCCGCAAAATATTAGGCGACAAATTCGAAACTAAGGTCATCCTCGCCGTCGAGAAACACCGTCACAAGGCGGAGATCACCATCAGCCCGCGCAATGGCCCGCTGGTCGGCCTGGCCCAGGCCAAGGACATGACCATAGCCGTCAACGAAGCCCTCGACCACCTGGAGAAGCAGGCCGTCAAATACAAAACGCGCTGGCAGTCGAAAAAACGCTCCGCGCGCAAAACTGAGGAAGTCAAGAAGTGGAATGGCCACTCCGCTCGGGATGAAGTACAGAATGACCTGCTGACCGCCGTGGGCCTGTCAGAAAAAACGGCTGTGCCCGTGCTCGTGCACAGATATCCTGCCGTAGCGAAAACCACCGACGTACACCTGGTTCGATCCTCCGATGCAGTCGCCATGCGTCCCATGACCCTGGAAGAAGCCATCAAGGAAGCCCACTTCCGTGACCGCGACGTCTTCGTCTTCCGCGATCCCAAAGGCAAAGTAATGATTCTCCACCGCACGAGAGACGGAAAGATGGAGCTGATCGAAGCCCCATAAAGAAACACGCACGAAGAGAGAAGTTCGTGTGGGGACGGGCGCCCTCGCCCGTCCATGCCGAGCGAAGCTCGGCTGGGGTTCTCTTCCCCGCCAGCGGTGCCGAGGCTCAAAAAGGAGTGTCTACCACCCAAATTCGGGTAAATATAGTTCACTCACAAGGAAAACGCATGGAATATCAGACCGACTCCCCCGACGACAAAGACCCCTCCAATGATGGAGGCAAGGAATCCGGCAATGAACGAATCGATGAGCCAGGCCAACGCGAATTTGGCGATGAGTATGCCGGTCGACAGATAGAAAGTGCCGGACAACACAAAAAACCACCTATCCCGGCACGCATATTCCGATTCTTTTTGCGAAGGAGAAACTTCAGCCGAATGCGTGAGGGCCACCATTGCTGGACCCCACCCGAAATAGCCACAGCATTCTTGACCTTTGGGATTCTCGGAGCAGGGCTTCTCCAGGCTTGTATCTACTGGAGGCAGTCCGACATTATGAGCAAGTCCCTTCAGCAAAACGGGGACAGCATAATCATTGGAAGGGGCCAATTGGCGGTTGCCGCACGAAATGCCAGCACTGCTGAGAAGTCTCTTGGTGCTACCGTTGGCAATTTCCAGATGGATCAGAGAGCTTGGGTAGGGCTTCGCGCGGAGCCTACCATAACCTTCTTCGCGCCCCCGGTCCCCGAAGGACAACCGCCAGCAGAGCCGTTTGAGAATCCGTACTTTACGGTGACTATCGCCAACTACGGCAAGAGCCCTGCCCATAAGGTCAGCGTCGCCATCGATGAAGCGTTTCTCGACGGAGCCGACGCCGAACTCCCTTCCAATCCATCTTTCCGCAAGGAGTTCACTTCGGTCGTCGCTAGCATCTTTCCGAATCAACCTCCGGTCATTAGCAAGAAAGCTGGGATTGATACCAGCGGGGGCATGCTCAAAGAACTTTATGCCCAGACGAAGACTCTCAACCTTTACGGCGAGATCACTTATACCGACATATTCAAGAAAAAGAGGTACACCCAGTTTTGCTACCATTACATCGCCTATAAACTGGGGATCAACTTTGGCAGCCTTCATTACGAACTTACTAGTTGTAAAAATTACAACGAATCCCACTAGCACCAACCCTGTCACGGCAATTAAATATGCAGCAAATTGCAACGTGTGCCAAGTATATAATGACCCAAATTCGCGCCGCAGAAGCTGTCGCAGGCCGTCTTCACCGCAGCTGTCCCGCCACCATTGCCCCCGCAGCCGTAACCCTCCGCAGTAAATCGCCCGCCCGCATCCGCCGGCAACATTGCTCAAACTCCGGCGGCGGTCCCTGCCACCGCAGATCGTCGACCGTATTAAAGACCGGCGCATCCAGTCGCAGGGTGGCAAGTGTGCGGAACAACAACGCATCATCCCACGCCTCGAAAAGCGATTCCGACAGCACGCGTGCTTTGCGAATGGAGGGATGCCATGCCCGCCAATCCTTCGGAATGTCTTCCAGGTGCGGGTATTGAGACAAGGTAGCCGCCGCAGCCTTCACGCCCCATCCTCGGACGCCCGGAAATCCGTCGGCACTGTCCCCTACCACAGCCAGAAAGTCGGGAATGGATTGCGGACCTACTCCGAACCTGGCGACGACCCCGGCCTCATCGCGCACCACGCCGCTGCGGCGGTCCAGTTGAACCACCCGCGTGCCCACCACACACTGGCTCAGGTCTTTGTCCGGCGTGCAGATCAACACCTTTTCCACGCGGATATCGTTGGCCGCCTTGCTTGCCGCCGAAGCCAGCGCGTCATCCGCTTCGAACTCGACCATCGGCCACACCACCACTCCCATGACCGCCAGCGACTCCTCCAGAATGGGAAACTGCGACAACAATTCGGCAGGGACGCCTTCGCTGGTCTTGTATCCCGCATACAGGTTGTTGCGAAACGATTCCACCACCTGATCGGTGGCCACGCCCAGGTAGGTTTGTCCGCGCTCGAGCATCGACAAAACCGAAGTCAGAACTCCGCGCACCGCGCCTATCTCCCTGCCATCCACATCCTGCGCCGCAGGCACGGCGAAAAAGTGCCGGAACAATTCATAGGTCCCGTCGATCAGGTACACATCCATTCTGCAGCCGATTATAGGCCCGTGTAGAGCGGACACTCCTGTCCGCTGCCTTTGCCTTTGAGGTTTTTACCCTCTCGATGCTTTTTGCGAAGGGGGCATTCCGACGAGTGATGTCCACGGGGCGAACAAATTCGTGGCCTCAAAATTTTTCCACCACCCCAGTGTGACATCCAACCTTGAGCCCTGATGTAAATCCGGCGAAGATGGTCAAGGCGGACGCGGTGCCAAGCCTCAGAGGCTCGCGGGCGCAAGTCCTTTGTTGTCTAGATTTTGACTACTAAGTCCTTTAGACCTTCGGATCTGGAGGGAATTTCGCGCTAACGTGAAGATTCCAAGAGATCGAGGGGGGAGGGGGATACCTTCCAAGGGGTACGGACCGGGCACATCCCTGACACTGCAATCGATTCAGGAATGAGCCGGCATGAGCGAAGTGGCAGCCGCTGCCGAAATCCCAGACGAGGTCGAAGGGACCTTAATTCCGAAGCAGGAAACAAATCCGACCAACGGGCGACAGCCCGGGAGCCGGAAGCCGGAAGCCGGGAGCCGGGACCCCGGTGCTATGATCCTCCCGCTTGTTCAATTACGTCGCGATGAGGAGATAACTATGAAGAACTTCTGCCGTCTCGTAGCGTTCCTGTTGTTGCTTGCGCCTGCCGTCTTAGCTCAGGAGCACTATACCGAAGGCCCCGTCTGGCGCGTATCGTTGATTCGCGTGAAGCCAACTCAGATGGATGCCTATCTCACCAGTCTGCGCCAGTCTTCCAAGCCGTTGCTGGAGGAGCAAAAGCGCCAGGGAACGATCATGGATTACAAGTTGTTTCTCAAGGAAACCAAGAACACTCCGGAAGATTGGGACATTTGTCTGGCCATCGAGTACAAGAACCATGCCGCCATGGACGGTCTGGCCGCAAAAGGGGAGGCCCTCCGTGACAAGATTTTGGGTGGCAAGGGCCCCGCTCAGCAGCTCACCGAGAAGCGCGCGGAAATCCGGGAAGTCATCAGCTCCGAACTGCTGCAAGAGATTCTGCTGAAGTAGCAGTCCACCCTTGGGACGGACTGGTGAACGGATTGGTGAATAGTTAATGGCTGTCATCCCGAGCACCGCGAGGGACCTGGGTTTTGCTCGGTGCCAAGACGCCTCGTTGCTTCGCTCGTCGGATGATAAGTAGAGATAAGAGAAGAGATAAGAGAAAAGAGTTGTCGGTGGTTCTGGCCGGGTCTGCGACCCGGCCTTTGTTTCCTAATTAACTGTATTCATACGTTTTAATAGAAGCTAACACCGTGCTAGAATTTTCCCGCCGAAGGAGTTGATTGCGAATGACGACGCAGAGCCGGCGCAATACCTTTTTCGCAATGTTGTTGCTCGTTTGCCTGACGCTCACCGCCCGCTTGGTCTCAGCGCAGGCCAGTTCTTCGCAATCAAAGCTGTCGGTTCATTGGGAAGAACTGACTGCCAGTGACTTCCGCGAAGGTATCCACCGCTCGCAGGGCACATGCCTACTGCCATTCGGCATCCTCGAAAAACACGGCCCGCACCTGCCGCTGGGCACCGACCTGCTGGATGTTCGTTACGCCGCGCTGCACGCGGCTGAACAGGAATATGCGGTTGTATTCCCTGAATACTATTTTGGCCAGATCGCCGAGGCCCGCCACGAGCCAGGCACGATGGCTTACAGCCGCGAACTGCAAATGGCGCTGCTGCAAGAAACCACCGATGAGATGGCGCGCAACGGTTGCAAGAAAGTGCTCATCGTCAACGGTCACGGCGGCAACGACAGTCTTCTGCCCTATTTCGCGCAGACGCAAATGGATAAGCCGCACGACTACGTCGTCTATATTTTTGACGAACGCACGCCGCAAACTGGCGGCCCAGCGAAGAAGACTTCCATCGATATGCACGCCGGCGAAAGCGAAACGTCCAAGATGATGATCTCCCGCCCTGACACAGTGCATCTCGATCGGGCCACGAACGAATCCGGCGCCGATCAGCGCCGTCAAAAACTTCCGCCGGACGTCTATACCGGAATCTGGTGGTACACGCGCTTTCCCAACCACTATTCCGGCGACGGTTCGGCCGCGACGAAAGAGTTGGGCGAATTCCAGATGAAGTGGTGGATCGACTCAGTAGTCAAAGCGATCCGCGCTGTAAAAGCGGACGACGTCAGTCTAAAACTGCAGAACGAATTCTACGAGAAGAGCAAACATCCCCTGGACACGCAACCATGACGCAATTCGTAGAGACGTAGCTTGCTACGTCTCTTGCGGTGAGGGAATGTTAGGAGTTGCCAATAAGCACGCCGGTAATGAAAACCAGCACTCCGCCCAAGCCGACTTGCAGGGCGGCAGAGAACCACGGCGTATCCATATAGCGCTGTCGAATCCAGGTAATCACAGCCAGTTCGCCCATCACCACGAATCCGGCGGCCCACAACGCCAGCCGGAAGTCCTTCAGCAAAAATGGCAGCGTATGTCCAATGCCGCCGAGCGCGGTCATCGCACCGCAAATCAATCCGCGGACCCACGGATGTCCGCGTCCGGTCAAGCTGCCGTCATCGGAAAGAGCCTCGGCGAATCCCATGCTGATGCCCGCTCCCGCGGAGGCGGCAAGTCCCACGAGAAATGCATCCCAGCTATTCTTCGTAGCGAAGGCTGCCGCAAATACGGGAGCCAGCGTCGAAACCGATCCGTCCATCAGTCCGGCCAAACCGGGCTGCACAATCTGGAGAACAAAAAGCCGGCGCTGCGCTCGCTCCTCGTCCGCCTTTACGTGAGCAGGCAGTTTCTCTTCGTCCAGTTCCTGCGCACGCTCTTCGTGCTCGCGCTCTTCGTTAATGAGATCGTCGAGCAGTTGCCGGATGCTGGCGTCTTGCGTACGCGCCCTGGCCTTCTCGTAGAACCGGCGAGTCTCCACTTCCAAGGTGCTCGCTTCTTTGCGAACCGCTTCGATGCGTAGAGGGCGAATCAGCCATAGTGCTGGCCGAGCGACAAACCCGCGTACATCCTGCCGCCGGATCAAAGGAATGTGCTCGCCGAACTTTTGTTTGAAAAGCTCGATCAGCCGGCGGCGATGACCGGACTCCTCTTCGCGCATACCCTCGAACATGGCTGCCGAAGCGGGATAATCCTGGCGCAAACCTTCGGCAAAGTCGGCATACACTCGCTCGTCCTCTTCTTCCAGAGAGATGGCCAGAGCCAGCACTTCGCGTTCGCTGAGTTCATGAAACTTTTTCATGGCGATTTAGCTTACCTGCCCGAGCATGGCGGATACAAATCTGTCTTGGGGGTAACGCGAAAGCACCGACATGTGCCGGTCGCGAATCTGCGCATGCACGTTCCAGTAGCAACCTTCGATGCTACTATCCATTATTCATTCCATGACGCCCCGAAAATCCCCAAGCCGCAGCAGTCCGAAGCGCAAAGGAAAAAAGAGGTCACGTCCGAACGCTCACGATAGCAAGCACTCAGCCGAACTGGTCATTATTACGGGCATGAGCGGTTCCGGGAAAGCGTCGGTGCTCAAGGCTTTTGAGGACGTCGGATACTACTGCGTAGATAACCTTCCCGTTGAACTCATCCCGCGCTTCGCGGAACTTGCGATGCAGTCGGTTGAGGTCCGTCGCACAGCGCTGGTGGTCGATGTTCGCGAGGGATCTCAACTCGATCAACTTCCCGGGATTCTAAAGTCTGTCCGGCAAATGATTCCCACAAAGGTCGTTTACCTGGAAGCCTCCGATGCCGTTCTCTTGCGGCGGTTCAGCGAAACCCGCCGTCCCCACCCGCTGGGTAAGGACGCGCCGGTAAAATCCGCACTAAAGGAAGAGCGGCGCCATCTGGGCGCGATCCGCAGGTTGGCCGATTTCGTCATCGACACCTCGAAGTTCAATGTCCATGAACTGCGAGCCCACATCACTGAGCGTTTCCGCGAGCAGTCGAGCGAGAAAGGCATCCTGGTTTCGTGCGTGAGTTTCGGCTTTCGTCATGGAGTGCCCGAGGATGTCGACCTCGTCTTTGATGTGCGCTTCCTGCCCAACCCGCACTTTGTGCCCGAGTTCCGCCCGTTGACCGGACGCGACCCGCGAGTGGCGAAGTATATCCGCTCGTTCCCCCAGACCAAGGAATTCATCCAGCGCATCTCTGACCTGCTGATTTATCTGCTGCCGCACTACATCCATGAAGGCAAGAGCTATCTGACCATTGGTTTCGGTTGCACCGGGGGACAACATCGCTCGGTGATGATTGCCGAAGATGTCGCAAAAAATCTGCGGAAGCCGGGATATCGGGTGAAAGTGGTCCACCGGGATAGTCCGAAGTAACGTTCAACTTGGCACGAAGAGAACGGAAAGCTAAAAAGGTCATATCCGGCAACGACAACTCAAGTAAAATAGCGGTTTGCATTCCATACCTATGACACCGGCAGCAAGCGTTTGCGGCCCGCCCCACTTGGGAGTCCCATGCGGCAACTGACGCGGCTCTTGCGCTATGCGCTGCCCTATTGGGGACACATCCTGGCTTCCGTCTTGCTTATGGCGGCGGTCGGCGCGCTCGATGCTTTTAAGTATCTGCTGGTTGGGCCGGTGTTCGATCGCGTCCTGAATCCCTCTACCGGCTCGAAGGATATACAACTTTTCACCGTTCCCGGCTGGCATCATTCCGTGTACCTGCAGCAATTCGTGCCATCCCATTTCACCAATGCGTGGACACTAGTTGCCTTCGCGCTCGTAGCCTCGACGGTGCTGAAGGGGATTTTCGACTATTCGGGAACGTACCTGGTGAATCACGCGGGATTCGGCACCATCACGGACCTGCGGGATGATCTCTACAACGCCATCTTGCGGCGATCGGCTGCATTTTTTTCCAAGCACCCAACTGGAATACTCCTTTCCACCATCATCAACGATGTGGAGCGCATTCAGTACGCCGTGTCAACCGTGCTGGCGGAGTTTCTGCAGCAATTGTTTACGTTTCTTTCCGTCGCGGCAGTCGTAGTAGTGCTGGGAGGGAACCTCGCCTGGGTGCTGCTGCTGTTTGTCCCAATAATTGTCTATTCTTCGCGAAAGATCGGCACCCGCGTGCGGCACACGACGCGGCACGGTCAGGACAAGCTCGCGGAAATCCAGAACATTTTGCATGAGACCATTACCGGCAATCGCGTCGTCAAGGCCTTCAATTCCGAGAGCTGGGAGATTTCGCGGTTTCGTTATGCCGCCCACCGCCTCTTTCGCGCCAACCTGCGATCGGTTGCGGCGACCGCAATCAGTTCTCCGCTGATGGATATTTTTGGAGTCATCGGGATTGCTCTGCTACTGCTGCTTGGCCGTGAACGGATTAAGCACGATCAGATGACGCCCGGCGCTTTCGTCGCCTTCATCACCGCCGTCTTCAGCCTGTACAATCCGGTGCGAAAGTTCGCGCTATTCAACAACAACTTCCAACAGGCGCTGGGTGCGTCATCCGAGATATTCAAGTTCATGGACTTCGAAGACGAAGTCCGCGAGAAGCCGCGCGCGAAGACGCTGCCCAAGTTCTCCGGCAGCGTGCGCTTCGAACATGTCAGTTTCGCCTACGCAAATGAGGGCGAAGAGTGCCGCGAGGTACTGCGCAATATCGACCTCGAAGTTCGCCAGGGAGAAGTGCTGGCCATCGTGGGATCGAGCGGCGCCGGCAAGAGCACGCTGGTGCATCTTATCCCCCGCTTTTTTGATGCGACCGGTGGCCGCCTGCTCATCGACGGCAATGACGTCCGCGATGTCACTCTCGCGTCGCTGCGAGCGCAGGTCGGAATCGTTACTCAGGATACGGTGCTGTTCAACGACACGGCTCGCAACAACATTGCTTACGGTCAGCCCAATGTCCCGCAGAAGGAAGTTGAAGCTGCGGCCCGCGCTGCCCTGGCACACGAATTCATCCTCGGACTTCCAGCGGGTTACGATACGGTCATTGGAGAACGGGGCGTGCGGCTTTCCGGGGGCGAGCGTCAGCGCATCGCTATCGCGCGTGCTCTGTTGAAGAACGCGCCCATACTGATTCTGGACGAGGCGACGTCGGCTCTCGACAGCGAGTCGGAGTCGCTGGTGCAATCCGCGCTGCATAATCTGATGACGGGGCGCACTGTTTTTGTGATTGCACATCGGTTATCGACTGTGCGCCGGGCGGATCGGATCGTGGTCATCGAAAACGGAACCATTGCAGATGTCGGCGCTCACGAAGATCTGATGACGAAGCTCGGTACCTACCGGCGTTTATACGAGTTGCAGTTTTCCAATATGGAAACGCCGAAGGTAGCAGCTGGAAGCTGAAAGAGTTTAGACACCAGGAAAACGAAACTCGAATCCTATGCCCATACGCTCCATGACGGGTTTTGCCCAGGTCAAAGGTGAAGTGAATGGAATCACGGATCACTCGACCGGTGGGAGCGCCTCGGGCGATTCCAAGGGGCGGCTCGCCTTCGCACTCTCGCTGAAGTCGGTCAACCATCGCTTCCTCGATCTGCACTTTCGCTTACCTTCGGGAACGGACTCGCTCGAAATGCAACTCCGCCGCTTACTCAAGGAGAAGATTGCGAGAGGCCACGTCGAGGTAACGTTGAGCCTGGAGCGTTCGTCGAGTGAGACGTTTGCCCTTAATCGGGAACTCGTTGGCGGATATATTGCCGCCTTCCGCGCCGCGGCCGCCGAATTTTCCCTGGCCACCGAGCCCGATCTCAACGCAGTTCTGCGCATTCCGGGCGCGCTCGATTCCGCCAACGACACGGCTGATGGTGAAATCGAGACCGCTGTCATGGCCAAAGTCGGCGAAGCGTTGCAACGGCTCAACCAAATGAGGGACGAGGAAGGCAAGGGCATCGAGCGCGAACTACGGGAGCGTATGGCTCATCTGGCTCAGGCGGGCAAGGGCGTGCAGCAGCACCGGCGCGCCGTGCTGCAAAACTATACTGAGAGGCTCCAGTCGCGCATACAGGAGTTGCTCGGCACGACGGCCGACAAGGAACGAGTGCTCCAAGAGGTCGCTCTGCTGGTAGACCGCAGCGACATTCAGGAAGAGATCGTCCGGTTGGACACGCACGTGCAACACTTTTTGGGCTTGCTGGACGAAGGTGGCGAAATCGGCAAGAAACTCGACTTTCTGCTGCAGGAAATGAACCGCGAGGCGAACACGCTGTTGTCGAAGACCTCCGGGCTCGCAGGCGAAGCATTGAACATTACCGAAGCAGGTTTGGCGATGAAGTCAGAGATCGAAAAATCCCGCGAGCAGGTACAAAACCTGGAATGAGCCCATCGACCCGCAAGCCCGTGATCTATATCATCTCGGCGCCTTCGGGGTCGGGTAAGTCCACGCTGGTTACTAAACTGCTTAAGCTGGTTGACGATCTCGACTTCTCCATTTCTTACACCACGCGCGCGCTGCGCGGCAGGGAACAACACGGAAAGCAATACTACTTCGTCTCGCATGACGAATTTGAGCAAATGATCCGGGACGATGAGTTCCTTGAGTACGCCAAGGTTTTCGGAAACTACTATGGCACCGCTCGCCGCTTCCTGCGTGAGGCGGAACAAAAGGGACATGACCTTTTGCTAGATATCGACGTCCAGGGCGCGAAGCAGATCAAACAAAGATTGCCCGAAGCCGTCAGCATCTTCGTGTTACCGCCGGATCGCAAAATCCTGGAGCGGCGGCTGCGCGAGCGAGGCGAGGACGCTGAGGATGTCATCCAACGCCGGTTGGTCACGGCCAGTCGTGAGATTGAGAACTACGATAAATATGACTATATTTTGGTGAACGATCTTCTGGAGCAATCCATCGAAAGCTTGCAGGCCATTGTCAGGTCGGAACGTTGGCGCTCCGGTGGCCGGCTGCTTTCAGAATCGATCTCTGAAGAAGACAAGCGGGCCGTTGACTTGGCGGGACGCTGCCGCCTTTCGAGTATTCGTGAGCGGGTGCTGCCGATCGTGGCGTCGTTTGCTTCACCGGCCGTTTCCGGAAGCGGCTGAATTCAGGATTATGATTTGGGAGTATGATTGAACCAGGCGTCGAAACCTGGCGACTGGCGGCATAGGCAGGGCGGGACAAACTGAAAGCTGGTTATGTTCTGCGGAACGAATCATCTGCGGAACGAATCATTGAGCGCTCGGGCAGTGATTAGGTTTCGATATCGGTTTTCAAGGGAGAATCCCATGAAGTTGATTGAAGGCTTCGACAGCAATTACCGTTACATCCTGGTGGCGGCTCGGCGTGCGCGCCAGCTACAGTCCGGTGCACCTCCGGTGGTCGACACCAATTCCCGCAAACCCTGCCGCATCGCGCAAGATGAAATTCGCGCCGGCAAGGTGAAGTGGGAGTTAACCGAGACTCGGAGCGCCAGCGAGCAGGCCAGCGAAGCTCTGGACAAAGCGCTGGGGCAAGACTAGTTCTACGGTTGGCTTGCCATTTGTTGATTTGAAACCCCGTGCGCAGCCAGCAGGCAGTATCAGCCGGCATTCGGGAATCGATAATCCCCCATTAGCCATCAAACGGATATGAAGATTGCTCTGGGTGTGACCGGCGGCATTGCGGCTTACAAGGCCGCCGAAATTGTCCGCCTCTTGCAGGATCGCGGCATCCGCGTGCAGGTCGTCATGACTCGCGCCGCCCAGGAGTTTGTTCGTCCTCTAACGTTCGCGGCGCTCTCCGGAGAAAAAGTTATCACTGGGATGTTCTCGGCCGGCGAAGAGCATGAGCCCAACATCGACTCCGCTATTGAGCACATCGCGGTCGCACAATCGATCGACGCTCTGGTGGTTGCACCCGCTACCGCTGACGTTCTCGCTCACTTCGCGCAAGGGATTGCCAGCGACTTCCTGACTACGCTTTATCTGGCGACCACTGCGCCTGTTGTGGTAGCGCCCGCGATGAACGTGAACATGTGGGACCATCCCGCGACTCAGGCTAATCTCGAAATCCTGCGTGAGCGCGGCGTTAAGATTGTCGAGCCGGGATCAGGCTATCTGGCTTGTGGAATGACCGGTCCGGGGCGGCTTGCCGAGAACGAAGCGATTGTGGCTGCTGTGCTGCAAGCGCTCGGGGCGTCGCAGGATATGGAAGGTGAGACCGTGCTGATCACTGCCGGTCCGACACGCGAAAAGATCGACCCGGTGCGTTACCTCACCAACCGCTCCAGTGGGCGCATGGGCTACGCGCTGGCCGAGGCTGCTCTTCGCCGCGGCGCGCGGGTGCTTCTGGTCAGCGGCCCGACCACGCTTACTCCTCCCGGCGCTGCCGAGGTCACGCGCGTTGAGTCTGCGGAAGAGATGCGGGAGGCGGCGCTCAAACTTCTGCCGCTGGCGACTGTTGTGATTAAGACTGCCGCGGTTTCCGACTATCGTCCCAAGGCTGCGGCCGGGCAGAAGATCAAGCGCAAAGGCGCGATGACCCTCGAACTCGAGGCCACTCCTGACATCCTCAAGGAGCTCTGTTTGCGGAAGGAATCGCAGATTCAGCAATCCCAGATCATTGTGGGCTTCGCCGCCGAAACCGAAAACGTGCTGGAGAATGCCCGTCAGAAACTCGTGGCGAAGAATCTCGACGCCATCGTCGTGAACGACGTTTCCCGCGAGGGCGTGGGATTCGACTCGGATCGCAACGCGGTTACTATCATCAGCAACGAAAAGGTCGTAGAGATTCCCGAGACTACGAAGTGGGAAGTTGCCCAACGCGTTCTCGACCAGATTGTGCGGCTTCGCCAGCAGCGCAAATCGCCGGTGAAAGCTTAAACCTGCGCACGGTCCAACCTTCGCCCTCTGAACGTTTATAATTCCGGCACCAGCCAACTCAACATGCCACTTGCTCTTGATCCTCAGTTGCGGCGCGCGCTTGCCGAGCGCGTACGCTTTTACAATGAGTTAGGCATCTATGATTTCTATCAGCGTGAGCCGCGGCTTTCGGAGGTCGCGGAACATGCGTCGGCTACAGTGGATGTCACTTTGTCTCCTGAATTTGAATCCCAGCTAGAAGTGCGAGAGGAAATGTCCGCCAGAAAATCCGCTGCTGTCCAAACTGTCGCCGGGGAAAATGCTTTTGAGATCCTCCAGCCTAAACCGGAGTACGGAACTGCCGATCCGGCGGCCGCGCTTAAGCTCATCCGCGAAGACCTGGGTGACTGCACGCGATGCAAGCTACACCAGCAGGGACGCAAGCAGATCGTGTTTGGAGTAGGCAATCCGCACGCCGAGTTGATGTTCGTGGGCGAAGGACCGGGCGCAGACGAGGACACGCAGGGCGAGCCCTTTGTGGGCCGCGCCGGGCAGTTGCTCAATAACATGATAAAAGCGATGGGGATACGCCGCGAAGATGTTTACATCTCGAACATAGTCAAGTGCCGTCCGCCGGGAAACCGCACGCCGGAGCGCGACGAGTGCGAGACCTGCTCGCCGTTTCTGATGCGGCAGATTGCCGCGATCAAGCCCAAGGTTGTGGTCGCGCTGGGCGCGGTGTCGGCGAAGAACCTGCTGGCCATTAGCGCTCCCATGTCAGAGCTGCGCGGCCGCTGGTACGACTTCAAGCCTTCGGGCGTGAGGAGCAACGATCCTACATGGCAGGGAGCCCGCCTCGCCGTGACATACCATCCGGCGTTCCTGCTGCGCGATCCGCGGCAGAAGGGCGAGGCCTGGAAGGATCTGCAGATGGTGATGAAGTATCTTGGCCTCGATCCGCCGAAAAAGCCTGTGGACGAAGTTCCGGCAAAATAGGTTCGGCGCGCACGCTTCTCCTCCGTGACTGCTATTCTCTGAGTCCAATGCCCGAATTTTGCGACGTTGCCCTGGCTGTGCCGCTGGACATGGTTTTTTCCTACCGTGTTCCCGACGGTACAACGCCGGTTGTGGGTGGGCGCGTGCTCGTACCGTTTCGTCAACAGCGCATGACGGGCATCGTCGTTGAATCGCACGACCGCAAACCATCCGTCCAGACTAAGTCCATTCTGAGCGTGCTCGATACCACGCCGGTGCTCGACGAGCAGCTGTTGCGCCTGGGGCGCTGGATCGCCGATTACTATCTCGCTCCGCTCGGCGAAGTTTTCCGCACGATGCTTCCTCTCAGTGCCGAATTCAAGCGGTCGGTGGGCTATCGAATTACTGAGGCGGGAGAGATGGCGCTGCATGCGGCGGGCGTGTCGGGATCGTCCGCGCGCTCGCGGCGTGCTCCCGAAGAACAAGCCGCTGAGTTCAGGGTGCTCGACTATCTGGCCGGGCGCGAGCCGTTGCCGGGCGACGCAAATCTGGTTAGGGAAGGGAGTCTGCGCTCGGCGACTCGCATCTCGAAGTCGGTCTTGGCCGGGATGGTTCGCAAGAAGTGGCTGGTGCGTGAAGATGTGTCGAGCGCGCACGACGCGACACGCACCATCAAGATTGCGACGCTTAAGTCCGCGGAAGGAAAGCTGAACGACAACCAGAGGAAACTTGTCGAGACTCTTGCCTCGCTTGGCGGTACGGTTCCCGTGGAGACTCTTCAAGCACTCGAAGTCCCACGAACTACGCTGGCGACGCTGGTCAAGCGCGGTCTGGTAGAGATCACTGAGGCACCCGCCACTTTCGCCGTCTCACGAAGCAAGGCTCGCCCTTCGCGCCTGGAGTTAGAGCTCACTCCGGCGCAAGCTTCCGCGCTGGCGCGATTGCGCGAGAGTGTCGCTGCGCGCAAGTTCTGCGGCTTGCTATTGCACGGTGTGACGGGCTCGGGAAAAACTGCGGTTTACCTGGCGGGCATGCGTTCTGTGCTTGAGGCTGGCCGTTCCGCCATACTGCTGGTCCCAGAGATCGGGCTTACTCCTGCGGTTGCGGCTGATCTGCACCAGGTGTTCGGGGACGAAGTCGCCATCCTACACTCTGCGCTTTCCGACGCGGAGCGCGCCGAGCAATGGCATCGCATCAAGCGCGGGGACGCTCGCATGGTTGTGGGCACGCGTTCCGCGGTGTTTGCGCCAGTCGCTGATCTGGCTTTGATCATCGTCGACGAGGAGCAGGACTCGTCTTATAAGCAGGAGGAAACGCCGCGCTACCATGCGCGCGACATCGCCGTAGTGCGCGCCAGCATGGCGAATGCGGTGGTAATGCTGGGATCGGCAACGCCGTCGTTGGAATCGTATTTCAACGCTAAGAAGAACAAGTACGCGCTGGTTGAATTGCCCGACCGGGTGGAACAGCGTCCTCTTCCGGAAGTCGAAATCATCGATATGCGGCAGGAGTTCCAGGAAACCGGGCAGGAGCAGGTCATATCCCGCAAGCTTGCAAGTGAGATTAAAGACCGCCTCGAGCGCAAAGAGCAGGTCATGGTTCTACTCAACCGTCGCGGCTATTCGCCGGTGGTTCTGTGCCGCACCTGTGGCAAAAAGCTTGAATGCAAGAACTGCGCCATCTCACTCACGCATCATAAGCGCGATCACAAAATGGTCTGCCACTATTGCGGCTACACTGCGCCCGTGCCCAAGATCTGCGGACATTGCGGCAGTGAGTATGTCTACTTTTTGGGGACTGGCTCTGAGAAACTTGAAGAACTGCTGCATGGAATATTTCCGCAGGCTCGGATCGCGCGTCTTGATAGGGACACCGTACGCGGCCACGAGGATTTCGAACGCACGCTCAACGCGCTGAGTGAAGGCGAGCTCGACCTGCTCGTGGGCACGCAGATGATCGCGAAGGGGCATGACATTCACGGCGTGACGCTGGTCGGAGTCGTGGGCGCGGATGCCGCTCTGGGGCTGCCCGACTTTCGTGCCGCCGAGCGTACTTTTCAACTTCTCACTCAGGTAGCCGGACGCGCCGGGCGTGGCAACTCTCCCGGCAAGGTGGTTTTGCAAACCTATTTTCAGGATCACTACGCGGTGCAGTATGCCGCGCAACACGATTTCACCGGCTTCTACGAAAAAGAGCTTCGATTTCGGAGCTGGATGCACTATCCGCCTTACTCCGCGCTAGCCAACGTGCTCATCCGTAGCGACAAAATTGACGACGCGCTGCAGTGGTCCGGCTTACTCGGGCAGTGGTTTGAGAAGACTCGCCATGAAGGAGTGCGCGTGCTGGGTCCGGCCGTCGCGCCCATCATGCGGCTTAAGCGTGACTACCGCTACCACTTCGTTCTTAAGTCGCCGAGTCGGGAGAAACTCAATACCACGTTGCGCGCCATGCTGGTCCACGCTGCGCAGCAAAAGATTCCTCGAACGCAGGTGATAGTTGATGTCGACGCTCTGTGGTTGATGTAGCACAGTGGCGACTGGAATGCGGGAGAACCGAGAACCCTTCACCACAGGGGACACAGAGGAGCACAGGGTAAATCACTACTACCCTCCCCGAATCTGCCGCACGACTTCTGGTACCGATGCATGACCGAAAGGGGCCGGAGTCAAGGTAAGGATCAACATCACAAGAGCGAACACCGCCAGCCATGCGCGGACGCCCGAGACCCGCGGCCAATCCGCCACTTGAGGGTGGCGCAAGCTGCTGAGTTGCAGCAGGATCGCCCATACGAACCATCCCGTCCACAAGTAGTACGCCATGGGGAGCAAGATCAGAATCGTCAGGCGTGAGACAAACCTGTGTGCCCGTGGCGCGAGGGAGAAGACGATGTGGCCACCGTCCAATTGCCCGCCGGGCAACAGGTTCAAAGACGTAGCAAACATCCCTACCCACGCGGCGATCGCGGTGGGATGCAGTATCACGCGATTCAAAGGCAATAGCCCCACGCCCTTGGCAGCACTCGCCGAAGCTAACAGTCGATGCAGCAAGTGAAAGATTAACGGGAATCCGATTTCCAGATCCGGGTTCGGCATTCCCAGGGGGATCGGTTTCGAAAATCCTAATGAGACCGAGAGGAATGCCACTGCTACGACAAATCCGGCGATTGGGCCGGCAATGCCGATATCAAAAAGCGCAGTGCGGGAGCGAATCGGAGAGCGAATCCGAATAAAGGCGCCAAGAGTTCCGATCAGGGTTGGTGCCGGAATGAAGAATGGCAATGTCGCCCGTACCCCATAGCGTTTGCAGAAGAGGTAGTGCCCCATTTCGTGGGCCAACAGAATTAGCATGAGCGTGGCAGCGAAGGGTAAGCCAAGCAACAGGCGCGAAGGATGAGAGAAGGCCCAACTGGCGGGAAAGAATGACAGGGAGTTGTCGTCCAACGAAAATACCGGCTGGTTGCGCAGGTAGTTGAACTCCATTCTCGCTCCCACCACTACCGTCGTAAAGCAAGTTGCCAGCAACAGCAACGCATGTAGCCAATAGCGTTGCTTAGGGACGGGCGGAGCCCACACCGGCATTGGACGGTAATATTCGGTTGTGGACGAGGCAAGAGGAGGGATGGGTTCCGACATGCGATTCTCTAGCCTCGGCACTTCATCAAGGCGTTTTTCTGATGCTACTACGATTTGCCACGGTGCAGCGGGGTAGGCTGAAGTCAGTTTCCCGATTGCGAGGGTTTTCCGCTGCCAAGCGTTTCAATCTTGAAGGTTTTAAATTTTGAATGTTTCAATCAATCGATTGCAGTTCTTTTCCGGGTTTGAACCTCACCGCTTTACCCGGAGGGATGGAAACTTCGGCTCCGGTACGAGGATTTCGCCCGATCCCGGTTTTGCGCGGGCGCACGTTAAATACGCCAAACCCCCGCAGCTCAATACGATCGCCGTGGGCCAACGCCTTCTTCATACTCTCAAACACGGTTTCCACGGCCAGCTCCGCCTTGGTCTTGGTGATGCCGGTTTTGCCTACCACTTCGTTGATGATGTCGAGCTTAATCACGAGGGACTCCGGGATGCGAGGTCAAAGTGGTGCCTCAAGTGATTGATGCTAAGGGAGATAAGGGAGATTGTCAACGGGAGGACCTCTCCCGTAAACTGGCTGGACCCTTGAGCCTTGTGCGTACAGGCTTCAGCCGAAACTTTAATTGAGTAATTGTGTAATCGGGTGATTGAGTAATCGTTGAATCCTCGCGGAGCCGCGCATCGCGATGGTTCCGAAGCCTCTAATCACTCAATTACAAAATTACCCAATTACTCAATTTCCCCAAGGAGCTCCATGCCGAAGAGTGACCGCTGGATTCGCAAGATGGCTCAGGAACACGACATGATTAACCCCTTTTCCGAGAAGCAGGTGCGTGAGGGAGTGATTTCGTACGGGCTTTCGTCCTATGGCTACGATCTACGTGTGGCTGACGAATTCAAGATTTTCACCAACGTGAACTGCACCGTGGTAGATCCCAAGAACTTTGATGAACGCTCCTTCGTCACTGTGCGCTCCGATGTTTGCATCGTTCCGCCTAACTCCTTTGCGTTGGCCCGCTCGGTGGAATACTTCAAGATTCCGCGCGACGTGTTGACCATCTGCGTGGGCAAGAGCACTTACGCGCGTTGCGGGATTATCGTCAACGTGACTCCTTTCGAGCCGGAGTGGGAGGGGTTCGTTACGCTGGAAATCTCAAACACTACACCGTTGCCCGCACGGATTTATGCCAACGAAGGTTTGTGCCAAATCCTGTTCTTCCAATCTGACGAGGTGTGCGAAACCAGTTATGCGGATCGTAAGGGAAAGTACCAGTCGCAAAAGGGAATCGTGCTTCCCAAACTGTAACAAGGTGTCTTTGCAATGGTTTAGGTAGCCGCCAATGACTGGCTAGGAAGTTGCGAGAGCGAGTCGCTATTTATGGTCTGCGCTGACCTGAGACCATCGGGGGGATAGGTAGGGTCTCCGCTGTATAGGCCTTTTTATTTCTGCACTTTAATCTCTATTCGGGGGAAAAGGCCTGTCCGCTTTGCGCGAGAAACCAGGCCCTTAGGCAATGGCGACCAGCAGCGCATCACAACAATTGAATTCGGCTTGGTTTGCGCCACCGTCGCTGCGCAGCGTTGGTGCGTGCAACCACGACGTGCAGTTCTACGCTGATGACGCTTTCCTTCTTGACTCCCTGGTTTCCTTCGTGGGCAAATCCCTGGAGCACGGCGGCGCGGCCATAGTTGTCGCCACCAAGGCCCATCGTGATGGTTTGTCGCAGCGGTTGGAAGCGGGTGGTGTCCCCTTAACCGCGGCCACCCAACAGGGACGATACCTTGCCCTCGATGCGGCCCAGACCCTGGCTACCTTCATGAAGGAAGGCATGCCTGACAAAGTGGTGTTCGCGCGGATTGTTGGAGACATTGTTACGTGGGCAGCAGCCCAGGTTAATCAGGCGAAGGTGGTGATCTTCGGAGAGATGGTGGCTCTGTTGTGGCAAGAGGGCAATGCTGCTGCCGCCATCCGTCTGGAACAGTATTGGAATGAGCTGGCGGAGACTTACTCCTTCTCTCTTCTGTGCGGTTATCCACTGGCTGGCTTCAACCGCGAAAATCACCGCGACTCATTCGACAAAATTTGTGCGGAGCACCACGTGGTCATTCCCGCCGAGAACTACACTGCAATTGTCGATGGGAACGAGCGCCTTCGTATGATCGCGTACCTGCAGCAAGCGGAGCAGGCCCTTAAAAACGAAGCCGCGGAACGGGTGCGGACCAAGGTTCAGTCGGAAAAGATACAGAATCAGAATCACGAACTGATTGAAGAAGTTCGAAAGCGTGAGAATGCGGAATCGGAATTACGCCGCTTCACCCGGCGGTTGCTAACGGCTCGCGACGAAGAACAACGCCGCATTGCATCGGAACTCCACGAAAACACCGCGCAACTGCTGGCCGCTCTATCGATGTACTTCAGCGTTCTGCATGAAGAAAAAGAGTCGCTTAGTCCGCGGGCAGCCGCGGTCGTGGACAACAGCCGCGATGTGGCTCAGCGCTTGCTGAAAGAGGTTCGCAAGCTCTCCTACCTGCTGCATCCTCCAACGCTCGACGATATGGGAGTGGGGCCCGCGCTCAAGGAATATGTTGCGGAGTTCGTGGAATACAGCCGGACGCGAGTAAACCTGGAAGTGCAGGAAAGCTTGGGGAGGTTCGCGCGGAACGTGGAAATCGCCATTTTCCGGATTGTTGAGGAGGCTTTGGGGAACGCCAACAATTGCGCCAGCCCCGAAGTAATTGTGCGGGTGAGCCAATCAGCGTCGGAGGTATTGGTCGAGATTAAGGACCCCGGTGCGGGAATCCTCGGCGACAAATCGGCCCGCGCGAATGGCCGCGGCGCGATTGGGATGGTCGAGCGAGCCAGAGAGCTGGGAGGAACTGTTGCGATCCGATCCGACGGCCAGGGTACGGTGATCTCTCTCACGCTACCAGTCGTGTCGCAAACCGCCGTCCAAAACGCCAGCGCGGGTCACTGACTTTCCCTCTGAGCGCATTTACCTAACTACCTTCACCTTCCTTGTACATATACTTAATGGCCGGCTTGTAAATCATCAAGTTCGGCTCTCCCCGGTCACGGTTCACCTTGATGCAATTCCGGTCATACCATTCGATGATGCCGTGTATTTCTTCATCATCACGTAACACGATGACCATCGGCGTCCTCGACTGCATCTGCTTCTGATAATAGAAATTCTCAGCGTTGGTTTGCTCGGTAGGCACAGCTTTTCTTGCACCCATTCCACGGTCGCCACGATCATGGTGATCGCTGCGCTCCATCCGGTCGTGGCGCTCCGGACGATCACGGCGCTCGCTGCCCTGCAGTTGAGGCGAATTGTGATTGCCGTGGTTTTCGGGGCGAGGCAGGGTTGGACGAATCAGTTTGCGGTTGGCGAAACTTTCCTTTTCGGCGGGCGCACCGGCAGGAATGGGATCCATGGTTTCTTTCATAGTGGCGCTTACCTCAGCACACGCGTTCGCGCAAAACCATAACAGCGGGGGACCCTGTGAATGTATGTATCGAAGGCGTGAAATTTTACCTAACGTATCACAGGAGTGTTCCCAAGACAATCTATTGCTCTTGTGCTTGATGGTTACGGAATCTTGCATACTCTACGATCTCGTCTAAGGCCGCTTCCGATCAGATCGGGGTAAACTCGTTTCATGGCAAGTACGGCCCGCCAGCATACCTTCCCTGGGTCGGAGGGAAAGCGGCCTCCTTACCGGTTCCCGCCCGGTTACAGCGGAATCTTCTCTGGTGCATGCAAGTTGAGGAGAGGATGAGACGAGAGATACAGTTTTCAGCCCGTCGCGCAGGCATTACTTAAGTCAACTGCGGCCCTGCAGTCTCCGCGCTAACATGAACAGGCTGTAAGCTTCTGGAGGAAACTTTGGTCACAGGGTTTTTCCTCAAACGGTTTCGGGCACACAGATTCAAACGCACAAGAGGTAATTCCAAGTGGGGTTGCGCAGGAAAACGCAGATTGTCACCGGGCTCGTCCTGCTTGGGCTGTTAGCGGCGCTCTACGCGGTCACGCGCAGAACTTTGCTGGTTCAGTTTTCGCGGCTGGAAGAAGAACAGACTCGCCAGAATCTTGATCGCATTTCCAACGCCATTAACAACGAGCTCGACCTGCTGGACGGCTCGGCCCGCGACGATTCCATGTGGGACGAAGCCTACAACTACGTTCAACATCCTCAGCCTGGGTGGGGCGAGAACACTTTCAACGACGACAGTTACGTGTACCTGCGTCTGAACGGACTCGCGTATCTGAACGCAGCCTGCGAACCGATTTACGCTCGTGAATTCGACAGCGAAACCCGCGAGCAGAAAGTTCCCCCGCCGGAATTGCTCGCGGCGTTTGTTCAGTTGGCCCGCTGGCAACAGCAGTCGGGAAGTCCGGCGGGAAAGCGTGGAATTGTCGATCTGCCTGACGGTCCGGCGCTGGTCGCTGTTTGGCCGGTATTGACCTCTGCCGGCAAGGGGCCACCGCAGGGCACGCTGGTCATGTCCCGCCGCCTGGATGCCAGTGAACTCCATCATTTGGGTTGGACCGCGGGACTGGAGTTGGAGCTGTTACGCGTGCGCAACCAGCCGGTTTCAGACCTAGCAGCACAGGCTCTTGCCCATTTGTCCGAAGCTGCGCCCATCTTTATTACTCCCCTAAATGAAAATCAGGTTGCCGGATATACCTTGCTGAAAAGCTTTCAGGGCGACTCGTCCGTGTTGCTGCGGATGGTGGCGCCCCGCACGGTTCATCAGCAAGGCCGCACGACCTTGAACTTCCTGATGCTGGCAACCCTGGTGGTTGGCTTGGTGTTCACCTTCGTCAACCTCTTCTTGCTGGACCGGATGATTCTGTCCCGGCTCATTGGTTTGCGGGACGCCGTGGCATCGATCGGCACAACCGGCGACATTTCCGGACGGGTGCCAGCCGGCGACAACAATGACGAGCTGTCACAGCTTGGTGCCTCGATGAATAGTATGCTCGCGGCAATCGAGCATTCGCGGAAAGATCTGAACACTCAAGCGCAAGCCATCGAGGCTTGCGGGGACGGAATCGCGATTCTGAACGAGCGGGGAGAGTTTGTTCATCTGAATCGTTCTCATGCCCGGATTTTTGGTTATGAGAGCCCGGAGGAACTGGCGGGCAAGAGCTGGCAGATTCTGTATTCGGACGATGAAGCAGCTCGTTTCAAACAGGAAGTGATGCCTGCGCTGGCCCGGAACACTCGTTGGGAGGGAGAGGCGATTGCCCGTCGCAAGGATGGCAGTTCGTTCCCCCAACAGGTTTCATTGGCTTCGTTAGCGGAGGGAGGAATGGTCTGCGTCTGCCGCGATCTCTCCGAGCGGCGCAAGATGGAGGATCAGTTACGCAAGAAGCAGCGAATGGAATCCGTTGGAACGCTTGCCGGTGGCATCGCGCATGATTTCAATAACCTTTTGACCGTTATTATCGGGTATGCGCAAACGTTGCTGTCGAAGGTGGAAAATGACCCGGCCCTGCGCTCCAACGTGGAGCATATTGTGCAGTCCGCGAGCCGTGCCGCTTCGCTGACGCGTCAGCTCTTGGCCTTCAGCCGCAAACAGGTTCTGCAGCCGCGCGTTCTCGATCTGAATCTGGTTGTCCGCGACCTGGAGAGGATGCTTCGGCCACTGGTTGGGGACGACATCACGATGATCGCCCAATGTGCGCCGAATCTCGGCTGCGTTAAAGCCGACCTGAGCCAGCTCGAGCAAGTGATTGTGAATCTGGTGGTGAATGCCCGCGATGCCATGCCGTCAGGTGGCCGGCTGGTCTTGAGCACGGCCAACCAGGATCTCACCCACGGCGACGGACGCGATCGCGACGTGCCTCCAGGTCGATATGTTGTTCTTTCCGTGAATGACAACGGCGTCGGAATGGATCCGGAAGTGCTCTCACGAATCTTCGAACCTTTCTACACCACCAAGGATGTGGGCAAGGGAACCGGCCTCGGTCTTTCCACGGTCTACGGTACGGTGGAGCAAAGTGGCGGTTACGTTGTAGTCGACAGCAAGCCGGGGAAGGGTACGGAATTCAAGATATTTCTACCCCGCGTGGACGCCCCGCCTGAACCTTTGCCGGCGGAGGGCACGCCGACGTGGCGCAAGCGCGGAACCGAAACCGTGCTGCTGGTGGAAGATGACGCTGCGGTACGTGAACTAGCTCACGACATCCTTCGCTCGTGCGGATACCGCGTTGTGGCCGTGGCCGATCCCAAAAGCCTTCATCCCATTCTCCAGCAGCATCCGGGAACGATCCATATTTTGGTGACGGATGTTCTCATGCCTGGCATCAATGGGCGGGAAGTCGCACGCCAGGTGCAGCTTCAACATCCAGAAACAAAGACGCTGTACATGTCCGGCTATGCTTATCACACGATGCTTGGCCGCGGTGTGCTCGAAGCCGGCTCTGTGTTCGTCCAAAAGCCTTTCACGCCCTCGCAGCTTTCGAGGAAGGTGAGGGAAGTTCTCGATGGTGTTCAATCCCGCGCAACCACCGTCACGTAGGCTCTAGCGGCCTGCCAAATACATCTCAGCGACGTGCGCGGCGATTTTCCAGGCTTAGCGACTCATTACGTCGTGAGTAGGCTGAGAATTGGAGGCGCGGGTCGGAATCGAACCGACGCATAAAGGTTTTGCAGACCTCTCCCTTACCACTTGGGTACCGCGCCCCTGCCCACCACGTTAGCGTTCCGTGCGGAAAAAGTCCAACTGCGGGGAACGACCGGGTCGGGAGTCAAATATGGAGCGGGAGACGGGATTTGAACCCGCGACTTCGACCTTGGCAAGGTCGCACTCTACCACTGAGTTACTCCCGCTCGTTCTCACATTCTAAATCACTGTCAACAACCACATCAAATCACTGCTGCCGACCAGCGCTCGCCCGGCCCGAATTCTCAAGGCCCGCCGTCCCGAACCTACGGACGCGCATTTTGAGGTGCGAGTATATAACAGGCTGAACTTCGGGCGCGCTTGAGGGCAGCGTCGTTGGCGGTATCGTGGACTTACGTAGCGGTCTTGCGAATGGAGACGGGCAGACGTTCAGACGATTTGCGAGCAACCCCCACCGGTTGCGGCCCGTGGGTGAGCAAATCGGCGGACGCACGCGCATTTGCACCGTTGCCCAGCGCGTAGAGCACCACTTCGACGCGGCTGGAAACCCCCAGCTTGTCGAAAATGCGAAAAAGATAATTTTTCACCGTGTGTTCGGTGAGCTTCAGACGCTGGGCGACCTCGCGATTCGTCAGTCCTTCAGCCACACACCGTACTACGTCGGTTTCTCGGGCTGATAGCAGGCCGCCATTCACGCTTAGACAGCCCGCGAACGGGGGCTGAGAGAGAGCCTCGAGCACAAAGTGTAATTCGGTACTGCTGGCCCAAACCTGTCCCTGGTCGACGCACCGGATACACTTCGCCAGCAGGCGGAAAGGTTCGGTGCGGCAAAACACGCCTTGCGCACCGGATCGGAACGCGGCTGTGATAGCGGGGCGCTCCGAAGAGTCGAGAAGAACGATGACCCGCGTGCCGGGCGACTGCAGGCGGATCTCGCGCACCAAGTCAAATTCCTCCCGGCTGGACTCTCCAAGCTTTCCGCTGACTACCGCAATCTGAGGCCTCTCCTTCTTCACCAAAGCCAGAATGGCGGCAGCATTTGAAGGAGATTCGATCATCTGGAACTGATCATCCCGCCCCAGAGCTTCCACCAGCAATTGGGTAGTCATGGAACTACTGTCGCAGGCCAACACGCGAAGCTGGTCCTGATTTGGAAGAGCTGTTAGGTGAGCCATATCAAAATTCTTGCATGCCTTTCAACCTCTCCACCTGTATGGTACAAAACACCAGGTTTCGTGGAGAGATGCCTGTCCCGCGCCGCGACCGAAACGGACATTCCAGCAGGCTGAACTGATTCGGAAGGCGCTCGCAAAACGGCAGAGTGTTTCAAAAAGAGTAGGGGACCTTCGACTCGGAGTATATAGCACTACTGGGGGATGTCTCGGCACCCTGGTCACTGCGAATTGATTACCTCCGGGTGCTGGCTCCGTCAGGGGTTGGGGCAGACGGGATGCCACTTAAGGGTCATTGACAGTGAGGAGCGGTGAAACGATACTCTTTCCTAACAGTCTCTGTTCCTGAGAGCGCGGTAAGGATTCTTAAAGGACATCCTGAGTGTTGAAAGGCAATGAAAGATCTATCTTGAAAGTGGCTGTATCGGGTGCTGGGCAACGTGTTCAGCGTGGATAGAGACTTTCGGCTCTTCACTTTTCGCCTCTTGCAGTAATTTGCATACTCAGAGTAGAATCGCACTACGTTTTGGGAGGCTTCCCCTCCCTTTTAGAATTCTTCAAACAGTAAGTTCTCCCCCGATTTTATCAATTACCAATTCCCCCTAACTGGCCCTGTTGCCTGCGAGGGAGACGCTTTTCTTTACCCAAAGTCACGAAATGTGACTCAGAGGGCGAAGCTATGACTAACGGTTGCGCACAGATCGAGGGAAACTGGAACGGCGCTACAGGGGAGGCATTGCTGCAGCAGCCCGCTTGGTACGCGATTCGAACCCGTTCCCGTCACGAAAAAAAGGTTTCGCAGCAATTGGAGCAGCAAGGGATTGAGACTTTTCTGCCCCTGATCAAGCGGACTCGCAAATGGAGTGACCGGACGAAGGAAGTCGAACTGCCGCTTTTCGCCGGTTATAACTTTGTCCGCGTCGTGCAATCCTCCCCAGAACGTTTGCGGGTTCTGCAAGCTCATGGAGTAGCGGGATTCGTTGGCATAAATGGCTCAGGAACCGCAATTCCCGAGAGCCAGATTCAAGACATTCGGACGCTGCTTGCAAGCAAGGTCGATTTCGAAGAGCACACATTTCTACGAGTCGGCCAGCGCGTTCGAGTCCGGGGCGGATCGCTCGATGGAGTCGAGGGTATTTTGGCCGCGCAAAATGAGGACCGGAGCCTGGTGATTTCGTTGGAGCCCATTCAACGTTCGCTATCGGTTCGAATCCAGGGGTACACGGTCGAACCTGTCTAAAAATGTCCGGTTGTCGTTTGAGAATGGGTCGGCAGGTTGCATCTCTGCCACCCGAGTCACGAGCTTGTCACAGAACACAGCGAGGAATTAACTATGAGCGACCTTGACACCAAAATGAAAAGTAACGGTACTGCAGTCTGCGAGCCGGCTGTGACGTGGGATTCGCGCCGAGACATGAGTTCGCCGTCGGCGTCGGTATATCTTGCGCCACCGGAGTCGTCGCTTCGGAGATTCCGCGATCAAGCCGAGATTCAGGCAATCAGCGGCGCCCTTACGCAAACCGGCTGGAACCGCAAGCGGGCCGCCAAATTGCTGAGTATCAGCTACCGCGGATTATTACTTAAGATTCGCAGGTACAACATTTGTCCCACTACCGGGACCCGAAGTGCGACAGCTATTCCTGATTCGAAAATGGAGTAGGATTCTCGGGTCCTGTTTCTACCGCCAGCGTCGTAGATTGGCCGGACCCAACGAACTAGTCTCCCTAGACGTGGGCTGGTCTCCATATCCCGAGCCATCGGCAGGACGTAACCGTTTGAAGGTGAATAGAGAACTATGAAAACAACGAAATCACCAACTCGAATCATGGTGCAAGTGTTAGGCGCACTGATATGCTTTGCAGGCTGGGCGAGTGCGCAGACGAGCGCCGTTAATAATGCAGTGGAGACCACTGAGGCCGCTGGCCAGCCTTCGTCCACTCCGGCTTCGACGACGGCTCCGCAATTTCAAACCCGCTATCCGCGCTACAAGATTGGCTCGGGGGATACTTTTGATGTGAATTTTGAGCTGAGTCCGGAATTCAATCAGACCGTCACAGTGCAACCAGACGGGTTCATCACTCTGCGCAGCGTGGGCGACGTGAACGTTGCCGGCCAAACTGTGCCGCAGCTTACGCAGACCTTGAAGCAAGCGTACGCGAAGATTCTGAACGATCCCTTGATCGTGGTTATGTTGAAGGACTTCGAGAAGCCCTATTTCATTGCCGACGGCCAAGTGGGCAAACCCGGGAGATACGATTTGAGGGGCGACGTTACATTGGCCGAAGCGATCGCGATTGCCGGGGGCTTCACGGATGCGGCCAAGCATTCCCAGGTACTGCTCTTCCGGCGCGTTTCCGACGAATGGGTGGAAGCGAAGGTCGTGAATATCAAGCAGATGCTGAAAAACGGAAATCTGCACGAGGATCCACATCTACACCCCGGAGACATGTTGGTCGTGCCAAAAAACACGCTCTCGAAGATTCAGCGTTACATTCCGTCGAGTTCGATGGGAGCATTTACCCAATTCGGCAAGTTCTAGCAGTAACAAGGGGAGAGATCGAATCATGACTGACCACGATTTTGGATTGGTAAACCGCACCCAAGGCTTCTCGTTTACCCTGCGAGACTTTGTCGCTATTGGGTTCCGGCATAAGCGCCTGCTGGTCTTGTGTTTCAGCGGACTGCTTCTGGGAACGGTACTGGCTACAGTGCTGATACCGCCAAAGTATCAGGCAGTGACTAAGATCCTGGTCAAGCGCGAGCGCGTCGATCCCGTCGTCACATCGCAACGCAGCGATCCCATGCAGGTCAAAGAAGACGTCGGGGAAGAGGAACTGAACTCCGAGATTGAACTCATCGAAAGCGATGATGTCTTGAAGCAGACGGTAATCGCAAACGGCTTGCAGAAGCACAAGTCGATGCTGGCGTACATCGGAATTCATCCGAGCGAAGAGGAGAAAATTTCAAAGGCAGTCTTGCGGCTAAAGGCAGACCTGCACGTTGAACTGCTGAAAAAGAGCACCATCATCAGTCTGACGTACAGCTCTTCAAACCCGAAACTGGCGGTAAAGGTACTGGAAACCCTTTCCAATGCCTATATCGACAAGCATCTGGCGGTGCATCGGCCGGCGGGCCAGGTGAAGTTCTTCGCGCAGGAAACCGAGCGCTATCATCAGAATCTGGAAGCGGCGGAAAGTCAGCTCAAGAACTTTGCCGGCGAGCAGGGGGGCGTGGCTCCGCAGTTGGCGCGGGACATGACCCTGCAGAAGCTGAACGATTTCAGTGCCACCCTGCAATCCACTCAGGCAGAAATGGCAGCGACCGAACAACGGATTCGGGACCTGCAAAAGCAAATGGGTTCGACCCCGGACCGGCTCACCACGCAAGTGCGGGAATCCGATGATGCCCAGGTATTGGAACACCTGAAGAGCACGCTGATGACCCTGGAGTTGAAACGGACCGAATTGCTTACGAAATACCAGCCGACCTACCGTCTGGTGCAGGAAGTGGATAAGCAAGTGGCCGATACCAAGGCGGCCATCACGGCTGAGCAGAGCAAACCTCTCAAGGAAGAGACGACAGACCAGAATCCGACGTATAGCTGGATCAGGACTGAGCTGGCGAAATCCCAGTCCGATTACAGCGCCCTGCAAGCCCGCGCCGCCGCTACGGCAACCATCGTCAAAATCTATGAAGCGAATGCGCGCAACCTTGAAGAGAAGGGCTTGATTCACCAGGATTTGACGCGGGCAGCAAAGACCAGTGAAGAGAACTATCTCCTGTACCTTCGCAAACAGGAGGAAGCGCGCATGGCGGATGCGCTCGACGAAGGACGAATTTTGAACGTCGCGGTCGCGGAAAGTCCAAATGTTCCCCTCGTTCCCACGAACTCACCTGTGATATTCGCGATAGTCGGGGTGTTGCTGTCAGCTACGGTGAGTATGGGAATTGTATTCACAGTCGAGTACATGGACTCTTCGTTCCGCACGCCGTCCGAAGTTACCACCGAATTGAACATTCCGGTGCTAGCGTCCGTTCCTCGGCATTACAACGGCAGCAATGGCAATGGAAACGGCCGCAAGAGCCAGGATCATAGCAATGGCAGCGGTTCCGCGGTCGATGAGTACGTCCAGCAAAGATAGGGATAAGGGAGATCTGGAATGTTTTTGAAATTCTTCGGTCTGCGGGAACAGCCCTTCGGAGTTACGCCGGATCCGAGGTTCTTGTATCTCAGTCCCGCTCATCGCGAAGCGCTGGCATCGGTGTTTTATGGCATCGAGACCGGGCGCGGATTTCTTGCCCTGATCGCGATGCCGGGCATGGGTAAGACTACTCTGCTGTTCCATCTGCTCGAGAAATTCCGTGGTACGGCGCGCACCGCCTTTTTGTTTCAGACCCAGTGCACTTCGCGGGAGTTCATGCGTTTCCTGCTGGCTGAACTGGGCTATGAAACCGGGGATCACGACTTTGTCCGCATGCACGAGGACTTCAATCGGCACCTGCTACAAGAGGCTCGCGCAGGCAACCGGTTCATCGTCGTGGTGGACGAGGCGCAGAATCTGGATCCGTCGGTGTTGGAGACGATTCGGCTGCTGTCAGACTTTGAAACACCACGTGCCAAGCTGCTGCAGATTGTGTTGGCGGGCCAGCCCGAACTTGCGGACAAGCTGGCAAGCCGCAATATGGCGCAGTTACGGCAGCGCGTCTCGCTCGTGAGCGGCTTGAAGCCTTTCGCAATCAGCGATACCGGGAACTATATTCAGCACCGGTTGCGCGTAGCCGGATACCAGGGCGGAAACTTGTTCACTCCCTCGGCCTTGGCGAGCATCGCGGAATTCACCGAGGGAATCCCGCGGAACATCAACAATTTCTGCTTCAGCGCAATGTCGCTGGCATGCGCTTTGCGGAAAACAACGATCGATGCGGCGATTGTACAGGAAGTGATTTCCGATCTGGATATATCGCAACACATGTCGCAACCCTGGGAAGCTGGTCGCTCGGCGGCAATGGCCGTTGCGGCAGATGCAACGCTGGGGCGTCGGCCACCGAAGCAGGCAGGCGGCGACGAATCTCTGACGCCTGAGCAGGCGCGAGCCTATTTGGAGCAGATGGCGCGATCACTTAAAGGTTGGCAATCTTAAAGACTGGTGCTGTTTGATTCGCGAGTCCAATTTCTTTTACGGCAAGTTTTATCCGACGAATTGACCGCTGGGGAAAGCTAAATACTAATGAGTCGAAATTTTGAGCTTCTGCAAAAATTCGGGAAAGAGCAGGAGATCTTCCACTTGCATGAAACGGTCACGAGTATAGACGAGACCGAGAGCGTGGCGGAGACCCCGCTGACGACTCCGTTGGCGGCGCCCACAGTACCTCTGCATATGGGCGAGAAGGAGTTAGAAGAAGTAACCAAACTGGTGCAGCGGTTATTTCTTTTGCCGGGAACAGATTCACCGCGAGCGGTAGTTTTCATGGGTACCGAGTCTGGGAACGGCTGTAGCTGGATGTGCGCCAGAGCCGCGGAAGTGTTGGCGGGACAGACGACCGCGTCGGTTTGCCTGGTCGATGCAAACCTGCGCCAGCCCTCTATGCATGAGATGTTCGGCGTTCCAAACCATTACGGGCTGACCGATGCATTGCGTTTTAGCGAGCCGATCGCGAATTTTACACGGCCGCTTTCGCGCGCCAATCTGCACCTGCTAAGTTGTGGTTCGATGGAGACAAATTCCCAGGCCCAGATCACGTCCGATCGGATGAGACTCCGTCTGGCGGAGTTGGGCCGCGAGTTCGATTATCTCCTGATTGACAGTCCCGCCCTGAGCGTTTGTAACGATGCGGTTGTGCTGGGGGGCGCATCGGACGGGGTTGTGATGGTATTGAAAGCGAACTCGTCCCGGCGTGAATCCGCGAAGCGAGCATTGGATGAACTGCAGGCCGCAAAAGTCAGAGTGTTGGGCGCGGTTCTGAATCAGCGGACGTTCCCCATTCCCGAGTCGATTTACCACAAATTCTAGCTGGCGAGTACGAGACAGTCTTTCCGCTTCGACAACCATTCAAGAACTGACCAGGACACCTGAGAACCCAAAATGTTTGATAATTTACGCGCTGATTTTCAAGCCGCCAGGGGCGACCGAGTATCGGAAAAGGGGTGGTGGCGGGTCCTGCTTCACGTCGAGATGCCGGCACTGTTGTGTTACCGCTATTCGCACTGGGCTTTGCATTTGCGGATCCCAGTTGTCCGCCAGTTGCTGATGATTCCGGCACTGTTTTGGCAGCGCTTCAACCAGTTGTTCCTCGGAGTGTTTATCTCGCCCGATGCGGAGATTGGACCTGGGATGGTGATTCATACGCCCCAGGGTCTCTACATTCCTCCGGTTAAGATTGGCGAGGGAGCAACGTTCCAATCCGGTGTGCTCATCGGCTCGGGATGCCGGGGGGTGGGCGATAACGTTTACTTTGGCGCCGGCTGCAAGATCGTGGGTGATGCGAAAATCGGCAACAACGTTGTGATCGTTGCCAACAGCGTGGTGATTACCGATGTCCCGGACAACACGACCATCATGGGCGTGCCGGCGCGTATCAGGCTGCCTGGCGGCAAGCCGCGGCGCTTCCCGTGGAGAGCTGCGCAGCCCGCAGCGAAGACGAACGGCGCCGAGCCGAAGCCGAATGGTAACGGGTCGAAACGGAATGGAACCGAGCCAAAGATCCACGAGAAAGAAACCGAGAAGTCAGAGCAGACGGCTTCGGTTTAGACCAGAACGAGGGGATGAACTTTGGATTTTGCCTGGACAGAAGAGCAAGCGGCGTTTCGGAAAGAAGTGATTCGGTTTGCACGCACGGAGTTGAACGACGATCTGGAACGTCGCGATCGGGAGGAAGAATTTCCCTTCGAGTTCTGGAAAAAATGCGCGGACTTCGGAATTCAAGGCCTTCCGGTTCCGCCCGAATACGGTGGCGGCGGCGCGGATACGCTGACCACAGTCTGTGCGCTGGAAGCCCTCGGCTACGGCTGCAAGGACAACGGGTTTTTATTCTCGCTGAACGCCCACATGTGGACCACGGTGATTCCGTTGCTCGGTTTCGGTACCGAGGAGCAGAAACGCAAGTACCTGCCCCGGCTGATCAGCGGCGAATGGATTGGGCTGCATTGCATGACCGAGCCCATGTCGGGGTCAGACGCCTACAGCTTGCGCACTCGCGCCGAGCGCAAGGGCGACCGCTTCGTGATCAACGGCACGAAGACTTTCATCACCAATTCAGTTCACGGCGATCTTTTCATAGTCTTCGCCAACGTTGATCCCTCAAAGGGAGCGAATGGAGTGACCGGGTTCCTGGTGGAGAAGGGAACTCCCGGGCTAGTGGTAGGCAAGAAGCTCCATAAAATGGGTTTGCGCACCTCGCCCATGTCGGAAGTCGCGCTCGTGGACTGCGAAGTTCCGGCGGAAAACATCCTGGGCAAGGAAGGAAGCGGGCAGGCGATCTTCACTCACTCCATGGAGTGGGAGCGTACCTGCATCCTGGCCAGCCATTTAGGCATGATGCAGCGGCTGATCGAAACCTGTGTGAAGTATGCGCGCGACCGCCAGCAATTCGGCCAGCCGATCGGAAAATACTCCGCCATCGCCAACAAGGTTGCCGACATGGAAGTGCGGCTGGAAACCGGCCGGCTGCTGATGTACAAGGCGGCCTGGCTGAAAAGTCAGGGACGGCATGCGCTGCGTGAAGCTTCGATGGCTAAACTTTTCGTGAGCGAAGCCACGGTGCAGACCTGCCTCGATGCCATCCAGATCCACGGCGGCTACGGGTATATGACCGAGTACGAAATGGAGCGCGACTTGCGCGACGCAATTTCCGGAAAGATTTATTCCGGCACTTCTGAAATTCAGAAAGTAATCATCGCGGGCTTTCAGGGTCTCTGAGGCGCGACTTAGAGAGTTCTCCAACTTAGAAAAATCATGGCCTACATAATTCAACAACTGCTGAGCAAGAGTGCATCTCTCTATCCGGACAAGGCTGCGGTTTGGGCTCGCGGAAGTAGCATCACCTACAAAGAACTGGACGAGCGATCGAACCAGCTCGCGCATCTTTTGCAAGGGCGCGGCGTGAGAAAAGGCGATCGCGTCGGGCTGTATTTCCCGAAGTCGGTTGAATCGGTAATTAGCATGTTGGGCGTGCTCAAGGCGGGAGGGGTGTACGTCCCGCTGGATCCGCAGGCGCCGCCCGACCGCATCGGCTACATCATTGAGAATTGCGACATTCGAGTGCTGATTACGAACTACGAGAAGCGCCGCGGATTGGATGCCGCGACCCTGGCGCGGCTCGAACTTTCTGTGTTGACGAATCCAGAATTGAAATCCAGCAACGGAGGCGGGGTTGTGCCTTGGGGCATGTTGCAGGAATTTCCGGCGAGCACTAGCCCAGTGGTCGCGCTTACGGAGACCGATCTGGCCTACATTCTCTACACTTCAGGCTCAACCGGCCGGCCCAAGGGAGTGATGCTGTCGCACCAGAACGCGCTGACCTTCATCGAATGGTGTGCGGCGACATTCCAGATCACCAGTGAAGATCGTCTCTCCAATCATGCTCCACTGCATTTCGACCTCTCGGTGTTTGATATCTACAACACCATCGAGGCGGGGGCAACGGTTTACCTGATTACTGAAGATATTGCGTTGTTTCCGACCACGTTGGCAAATTTTATCGAAGCCAAAGGCATTACAGTCTGGTATTCAGTTCCCTCTGCCCTGATATTGCTGATGTTGCACGCCAACTTGCGGCGCGAAAAGCTTTTCTGCCTGCGGACGATCCTGTTTGCGGGAGAAGTCTTCCCTATCAAATACGTACGTCAGCTCTCCGAGTTGCTGCCGGGAATAGATTTGTACAATCTTTACGGTCCCACGGAGACTAACGTGTGTACGTATTACAAGGTGGAGACCTCGCGTCTGGACAGCATGGATAAGCTGCCGATCGGCGTCGCCTGCGAGAACACCGAAGTATTTGCAGTCACGGACCAGGATCAGATTGTGACCAGCTCCAACCAGACAGGCGAGCTTTATGTGCGAGGTCCGGCGGTCACATATGGTTATTGGGCAGACCCGGACAAGACTGCCAAGATGGTGGTGCCAAATCGCTTTCAAGATCAATTCGAGGAAAAGATGTACCGGACAGGGGATCTGGTCACGCTGGCGGAGGATGGCAACTATTATTTTATCGGCCGTCGCGACAGCATGATTAAGAGCCGCGGATATCGTATTGAGTTGGGAGAAATCGAGAGCGCATTGTTGAGTCACCCTGGGGTCAGGGAGGCGGCGGCAATTGCGATTCCCGACGAGATCATAGGCAATCGGATTAAAGCTGTCATTTCGACGCATGAATCCCACACGCTCAAGCCGGTGGACCTGCAGCAATTCTGTGCCACGCGAATTCCAAAGTATATGATCCCCGAATTCATCGAATTTATGACCGAATTGCCCAAGACTTCGACCGGCAAGGTCGACCGGGTGCGCCTCAAAGAGGCGTTACCGGTTTAGCCGGGGCGGAGGTAGGAAACAAGCTTCTATCTGCAGGAAAAAAGTTAAATTTCCATTGATCGACCGAACCCTTAGGAGGAGCACAATCTGTTATGACGACCGCAAGAGAGACAACCCAATCAGTTCTAAAAGATCAGATCCGCACCTTTATCCTGGAGAATCTAGCCAGCGCTAAAGGCATTACTTCGTTCCAAGATGACGAGTCGCTTATGGACAATGGAGTGATCGACTCGCTTGGAATTTTCCGCCTGGTATCTTTTTTGGAGGAAGATTTAGGGGTGCGAATCGGCGACGAGGAAATCAACCCCGAGAACCTCAAGAGCGTCGACACCATCGAACAGCTTGTTATCGCGAAATCCAAAAAGTAGGGCAGCACGGTAATGATTGCGCAACACCGTCCAGCGGTGTGAGCACCATCCTCAATTAGTCGCCAGCGCGCTGATTCTAGTGCGTACTCCCCCCGACATTTCTAAGACTGCACGCCAGGTTCTGGGAGGTTCTCCAAGTGGGTACGATTCGTCGGCAGGTTCTTCTGAATACTCTAAAGCTATTTGATTTGGCGCTCATGGTGCTTTCGTTTGCGCTGGGTACTGTGGCCGCTACCCAGGCACGGGGATGGGTGGGATTGGCGCAATTTCTCTCCATGCGGGTGAAGATCGGGAACTTCGTAATCTTCTGCTGCATGCTGCTGGTGTGGCACCTGGTCTTCTCGGTCTTCGGGATATACACCTCGCGCAGACTTTCCGGCCGGTGGGACGAGATGCGGGACATCGTGAAGGCGAGCACTGTGGGGACATTGGCCATCATGCTGGGCGCCGCGATTTTTCACATCCGCATGATCACGGTTGTTTTTGCTGCGGCTTTTTGGGCGGCGAGTGCCGCAAGTACGATGCTGAGCCGCTTGGTTCTGCGTCATGTGCTAAAGCGGGTGCGGTTACGAGGACGGAATCTGCGCGATATGGTGGTTGTAGGAACAAATGTCAGGGCTATCCAGTTTGTGAAGAGAATTGAGAGTACGGGCGAGTCAGGTTACCGCGTTATCGGATTCGTGGACGAGGAATGGGCCGGTACTGAGGAGTTTCGCAAATCCGGGTACAAGATGATTTGCGGTTTCGAAGGGCTGCGGAATTTCCTGCGCCAGAACGTGGTTGACGAGGTGGTGCTGGCGCTGCCGATGCGGTCGCTGCACTCCCACGCTTCCGAAGTCGCTGCGCTGTGCGAGGAACAGGGCATCGTGCTGCGCTTCACTTCAAATCTTTTCGATCTCAAGGTCGCACGCCCCAAAGCGGTTGAGTTTGCCGGCGATTCGCTGATCACTCACTACACGGGAGGATTGACCGAAGGGCCATCGGTCCTGATGAAGCGGGTGCTGGACTTCATCGTCTCGCTGACCTTGATCGTTTTCCTTTCCCCTCTATTCCTGATCACGGCGCTATTAATTAAGCTCACCTCTCGCGGGCCAGTTTTCTTTCTGCAGAACCGTCTTGGCCTGAATAAGAGGCGCTTCCGGATATTCAAGTTCCGCACGATGGTTCCGGATGCCGAAAAGAAGATGAAGGAAATTGAACACCTGAACGAGGTAAGCGGCCCGGTGTTCAAGATCAAGAACGACCCGCGCATCACGGCCATCGGGAAATTTCTTCGAAAAACCAGCATTGACGAGTTGCCCCAACTGTTCAACGTTCTCAGCGGCGACATGAGCCTGGTGGGTCCGCGGCCTCTTCCGGTGCGTGACTACGAAGGCTTTAACGAAGATTGGCAGCGCCGAAGATTCAGCGTTCGTCCGGGGATCACTTGCATCTGGCAGGTTGGGGGGCGGAGCTCGGTTTCTTTCGAAAAATGGATGGAACTGGATCTTCAATACATCGACAAGTGGTCGTTGTGGCTGGATTTCCAGATTCTGCTGAGGACAATCCCAGCAGTTTTGAAGGGTTCTGGCGCAGCCTAAATCAGTGAACAGCAACCGACCGCCAAATGTGATGAACAATCTCTTTGAGAACGAAATGAATCGCGATGTGTTTGTGAACCCTGCGAATCCGCAGCTCGGGGAAGTTTACCCGCCTGCGGTATCGTCACGGGTATGTATTCCCGAAAGTGTTGCACGGCACGCTGCTGCCTCCCCTTCGGCCGTTGCGGTATCCCGCGGATCTCACACCCTGTCGTATTCGGACCTGGAAAAACGATCGAACCAGTTGTCCCATTTTCTGCGGTCGGTGGGAGTCGGATCCGGAGACCTGGTAGGCATCTATCTGGATCGCTCGTTGTCGATGGTTGTCGCCGCACTCGCCATTATCAAGGCGGGGGGCGCCTATTTACCTTTGCAACCCGGTTTACCCCGCGAGCGGCTGACCTACATGCTGCAGGATGCGCAGGCACCGGTGGTGATTACGCGATCTGCGATGGCCGGCGATCTGGCTGATGGGCGATGCAGGGTCGTGACTATGGACGATGAAGCGGAAGCAATTGCAAAACAAAGTGCCGCGCCGCCGCCCTGCGTCTTAAATGACGGAAATCTTGCCTATGTGATTTATACCTCGGGATCAACTGGCCAGCCTAAAGGCGTGGAAGTATTGCATCGCGGCCTTTCGAATCTGGTGTCCTGGCATTTGCGTGCCTTTGGCGTGACTTCCGCGGATTGTGCCAGTCACGTGGCTGCTTTGGGATTTGATGCTGCCGTCTGGGAACTGTGGCCATATCTGGTTGCCGGTGCAAGCGTTCACTTGGCCAGTGAGGAAGTTCGCCAGAATCCGCAGCAGTTGCGGGACTGGCTACTCGAAGAGAAGATCACGATTTCGTTCCTGCCTACGCCGCTCGCCGAGAGCCTGCTGTTGCTGGAGTGGCCAAAGCAGTCACCCTTACGAATTCTGTTGACCGGAGCCGACACTCTACATCACAGTCCGCCGGCCAGCCTGCCGTTCACGCTGGTGAATAATTACGGCCCCACAGAGTGCACCGTGGTGGCAACTTCAGGGCGTGTTTGGCCAGCCTCCAGCTCTTTCGATCACCCACCGTCCATCGGCCGCCCCATCGACAATACGGAGATCTATGTTCTCGATGAGGAGATGACCGAAGTGGCGTCAGGCGAGCCGGGGGAGCTCTACATCGGAGGTGCGGGAGTAGCGCGAGGTTATCGAAATCATCCCGAGCTGACGAAGCAAAAATTCGTTTCGAATCCCTTCAGTGCTGATCCGGGCGACCGCCTTTACCGCAGCGGGGACCAGGTTCGGCTTCTGCCAGGCGGTGAACTCGAATTCCTCGGTCGCATCGACGAGCAGGTTAAAATCCAGGGATACCGGGTAGAACCGAACGAGATTGTAAACGCTCTGGATGTCCACGCAGACGTGCAAACGAGCGCTGTGATTGCGCGTGAAACTCAGGGCAGCGAGAAGACGCTCATTGCGTATTTAGTGTTGTACCAGGGCTCCAAGGTAACCGCCGCCGCGCTTCGCGAACATGTGAGCACGCGGCTCCCTCACTACATGGTTCCAGCTTCGTTTGTCCGTTTGGAAGCGCTGCCGGTCACGGCGAATGGAAAAGTAGATCGCGACGCTTTACCGCCTCCGGACAGTTCAAACCGCCTGCCGGATGAAAATTTTATGGCGCCACCGACTCTAGTCGAACAGCGCCTGGCAGCTATTCTTTCTCAGTTGCTGCATGTGCAACATGTGGGAGCGAAGGACAACTTTTTCCTGTTGGGCGGCCACTCTCTTCTGGGCACGCAACTGCTTACGCGTATCCGGCAGGCCTTCGGAGTCGACCTGACGCTGCTTAGTCTGTTCGATCATCCGACGCTAATGGAGATGTCTCAAGAAATCGAGAAACTGATCCTGGCCAAACTGGAAAACATAGAGGGCGAACGGTTAGAGATTTTGCCGGCGCAGTCCGCGGGTGGTCAATAGTGATGAGCGCCCAACCGCATGGCAACGCAGCCTTGACGCCGTTGGCTGGGGAGACCGACCTGCACCGTGTGCTGGTGGAGTGGAATACCACGCGCAGCGAGTTCCCCTCTGACAAGTGCGTTCATGAGCTGGTTGAAGGGCAAGTGAGTCTGGCGCCCGATTCGATCGCGATCGTGCAGGACGAACGCACACTAACTTATACAGAACTAAACGAGCGAGCCAACCAGTTGGCGCACTACCTCCGGAAGAAGGGGGTAGGGCCCGATACTGTAGTTGGGATTTGTCTCAAGCGCTCACCGGAGCTCATGATTGCGCTGCTGGGTGTGCTCAAATCGGGAGGCGCCTGTCTGCCGCTCGATCCCGAGTATCCCAAGGAACGCCTGGCTTACATGCTCAAGGACTCGCAGGCTGCGGTGCTGCTCACGCAGTCCGGCATCGTGCCCGAACTGGCAGGCCGGTGCGACACCGTATTGTTGGAGCCGGGTCTGGGAATTCTCAAAGGGCACAGCAGGGAAAATCCGCGCGCCGCAACCACACCCGACAATCTCGCCTACGTAATTTACACTTCCGGATCGACGGGGCAACCTCGCGGAGTGTTGCTGACGCACCGCGGCCTAGTGAACCATCATGTGGCCGCGATTCAGCTCTACGGACTCCAAAACAGAGATCGCGTTCTGCAGTTCTCATCCATCAGTTTTGATATTGCGATCGAAGAAATCTGGCCGACGTGGATTGCTGGTGCAACCCTGGTGCTGCGCACCGAACGTATGCCCATGGGCGGCTCCGAGTTTTTGCACTGGATCGGGCAGCGGCAGATCACCGTGTTAGACCTGCCCACGGCCTACTGGCACGAGGTAGTGAGAGATCTGGCCGAGTCGGAGCAGACCCTTCCGGAAAGTCTGCGCCTGGTAATTGTCGGCGGGGAGAAGGCTTCTGCGGCCGCGTACAGATCGTGGTTGAAATCGGGCGGCGAACGCGTGCGCTGGGTCAATACTTACGGGCCAACCGAAGCCAGCGTGATCGCGACCGCATATGAGCCCGATCCCGCGAAACCCGTACTGGAAAATTTACCGATCGGGCGGCCAATCGCGAATACAGAAATCTACATTCTGGATTCGAACTCACAACCAGTTCCTATTGGAACGCCCGGAGAATTGCATATAGGGGGACCTGGTTTAGCCCGGGGATATCTAAATCGCCCCGAATTGACTGAAGCAAAATTCGTTACAAACCCGTTTAATAAAGTTTCAGGCGCCCGGCTTTACAAGACCGGGGACACGGCGCGCTACCTGCCCGATGGAAACATCGAATTCGTGGGCAGGATCGACTTCCAAGTAAAGATTCGCGGCTACCGGGTCGAACTGGGTGAGATCGAAGGTGTCCTGGAAAATTGTGATGGTGTTCGAGAGTGCGTTGTCGTCGCACGAGAAGAGAATGATGAGAAACGGTTGATCGCCTACGTTGTGCCTGCGCTGGAACAGAGGCCGACGGCAGCAGCGTTGAGAAGTTCCCTAAAAAAAGCGCTGCCCGAGTACATGGTTCCCGGTGACTTTGTTTTCCTCCAGTCGCTTCCGCTCACTCCCAATGGAAAAGTGGACCGGCGTGAACTCGCTGCGCGGGCGATAGCGACGGCCCCCGAGAACTATCTCGGTCCGCGCGACGCCGTCGAGTCCCAGATGGTGAAAATCTGGGAGCAAGTGTTTGGGCGACAGCCAATCGGGGTGCGGGATAATTTTTTCGATCTTGGTGGACATTCGCTGCTGGCGGTGCGCTTGATGGGCAAAGTGCAAAAAGCCTTCGGCAAGGATCTGCTTTTGACCTCTCTTGTGCAGGCTCCAACGGTTGAACAGTTCGCGAACCTGGTGCGAACAGAAGGACCTTCGGTTCCGCATTCTTCGGTGATTCCGCTGCAACCCCACGGCGACAGAGCGCCGTTTTTCTTCGTACACGGTTTGGGAGGCACGGTTCTCCGTTTCCACCAACTGGCCCGCCACATGGGGCCGGATCAGCCTTTCTACGGGATGCAGGCGTTTGGACTCGACGGCAAGGAGCCGTGCGTGGAGCGGGTAGAGGACATGGCCGTGAGATATTTGGAACAGCTTAAAGCTGTTCAGCCCGAGGGACCGTATCTCCTGGGCGGCTACTCTTTCGGCGGACTGGTGGCGCTCGAGATGGCGCGTCGACTGATTGCGCAGAACCTGAAAGTTGGGTTGCTGGTGATGGTGGACACTTATCCTGCCGGGGCATCGCAATCGACGGCTGCGTTAATGGGCCGATTCTTCGGTCTCTCGTCGCATCAGAAGATCGCATATCTAAAGAAAAGACTGAAGCGGTACAGAAAAGGCATCACGCGGCGGATCGATATGTTGCGCATGCCCGTGGCCCTGAAAAACGTTCGCCAAGCCTGCGCAGTGGCTGAACATCGTTATGTAGCGACCGCCTATCCGGGCAAGATCGTTTTGCTTCGCGCCAGCGAAAAGGCATTGCGCGGTCTGGATGATCCTCAAGGTGGGTGGGGAACGTATGCCGCGGCAGGTGTCGAGATTCGTGAGATCGATGCGGACCACGGAAATATATTGGAACAACCCTATGTGCGGCATCTGGCCGCTGAGCTGCGGATCTGTCTGGATAGAGGTCAGTCCAATGCAACTACACTGAGGTCGTCGATCCTCCCTCACGCCGGAATTCCGAATCATTTCTCTTCCGACCAAAGCATCCCAAGCCTGAGTCCCTACGCAGGAATATAGATTGCCAGAATCGATTCTCCAGGAAAGCGCGTCGACAACCGTCGAAGAGCCTGTTACTGCACCTCGCAAGCCATCCGTGCGTGTCGGGGAAGGCATTTCTAGCAAACCGCTTCGGTGGATGAAGAAGGGCGGCCTTGCGATCCTCGATAACGGCCTCATATCGGGATCGAACTTCCTACTCAGCATCTTGCTGGCCCGTTGGCTTTCACCCGATGAGTACGGGGCCTATGCGTTAGCGTTCAGCATTTTCATACTGGTTGGATTCCTCTACCAGGCATTGCTACTGGAGCCCCTGTCAGTATTCGCCGGTTCCGTTTTTCGCGGCAATCTACGCGGATATCTGAAGAAAGCGTTGTGGATCCACTGGGCTATCTCGCTTCCAACTGGTCTCGTGATCGCCGGCGGCGCTGTGCTGGCGAGAGTAATAGGACATTCCCTGGTGTTGCCGGTGGCATTGGCAGGCATGGCGATCGCGACTCCTTTTCTTTGCATGCATGCCATGGCTCGCCGCAGCTTTTATTTAAAGCTGTCGCCGGGTCCCGCCGCTTTCGGCGCCGCTTTTTACTGTGCCATGGTGATGCGGGGTGTGTACCTCGTATATTGGCGCGGATGGCTCAGTTCCTTTACCGCATTCCTGATCATGGGTGGCGCCGCGTTGGTCAGCGCGATGGTCATGCTGCTGCAACTGAATTCAGCATTGGACCCCGCAACCGGCGTTCCGAAATTGCGCGAGATCTGGGGCAAGCATTGGGAGTATGGCAGCTGGGCGCTCGCAACTTGTGTGGTCG
>WNFG01000425.1_pt1 | contig 44195 bp, 43 predicted proteins | sample 5400431 | NCBI WGS metagenome assembly WNFG01 (sample SAMN13153346, study PRJNA577476) | soil metagenome | isolation source: 120 cm saprolite under Douglas fir tree site 2 hole 3 replicate 2 | place: USA:California | collected 2015-04-18
AGGGGCCGCAAGTAGCGGATGCTGCCCAGTACGTGGTCCCGTATGACGGTGGCGACCTGTTCCTCGTCCCGGTGTTTGAGGGCATTCAGCAGGTGGGCGTGCTGCTCCACCGATTCCGCGTGGGGCCGGCCGGCTTGCGGCCCGCGCGGGAACGACCGCCACAGCAACCGCATGAGCAGGAGCAGCATCGGCGAGCGGGCGCACTCGTAGATGCGGAAATGAAAGCGCCGGTTCAACTCCGCGAGCCAGTGGTCATCAGGGTCACACGCCGCGACCTGCTGGTAGAGGTCTTCGATCTCGGCCATGTCGTCGTCGGTCATTTTGGACACGGCCAGACTGCCAGCGAGCGACTCCAGGGCGGCCAGGATCCGGTAGTTCTCTTCAAGCTCCTCCGACTCGGCCCGCGCCACCGAGGCACCGCGATGCACATCGGTGACCACGAGGCCTTCCGATTCGAGACGGCGCAGCGCTTCCCGCACCGGCGTGTAACTCACGTCGAACTGCTCCGCCAGCTGGCGCTGGCGAAGCGGGGTGCCCGGCGAGAGCTGGCCGTCGGTGATGAGTTCTCTGAGCGCGTCGGTGACCATGTCGCTCTTGCTGACGTAGTTACGTGTGGTCCGCGGCGCCGGCCGCTCCTCACCCCCGCCGTCCACGTGGTCGCCGGATCCGCCCGGCAGGTACGGAGCTGGGCTGGCGTGGTCTCTTGCCTCACTCATGACCACATAACCCGGGGGTGCCGCCTCCGGCCTCGGGCAAGGGCGATGGCTCGGCGGTGTCCGCTGACTCGCGCTTGGGCGGCGTCGGCCAGCCGGGTCCAGCTGTCTGGGTGTCGTCGGCGCCAGCGTCCGCCGAGCGGCCGAGGAAGACCTCGCGGATGTCTGGCCGGGCCAGGATCGAACTCGCCGCGCCCGCGATCTCGATCCGCCCCGCGACCAGGATGTACGCCCAGTCGGACACCCCGAGCGCCTCGAACGCCTTCTGCTCGACCAGGAGCACGGCAGTGCCCGCGTCCGCGAGACTGCGCACTTGGTCCCGCAGGACTGAGCGGGACAGTTCCGGCGACAAGTTGGAGGTCGGCTCGTCGAGTACGAGCACGGACGGTTCGAGCATCAGCACCCGTGCCACCGCGAGCATCTTGCGTTCGCCCCCGCTGAGCTTGCTCGCGGTCCGGGACCGCATGTCCGCCAGCGCCGGGAACGTCGACATCACCTTGTCGATCCGGGCGGCGAGCTGGGGCTTGGCGAGCAGGTAGCCACCCATCTCCAGGTTCTCGATCACGGTGAGGGTGTCGAACACGTCCTTGGTCTGGGGGACGAAACCCAGGCCCATCCGGGCGCGCAAGTGGCCGCGGAGGTTCGTTATGTCGCGATCACCAAAAGTGACCGTCCCGGTCATGACCGGGAGCCTACCGGTCACCGCCTTGAGCAAGGTGGACTTGCCAGCGCCGTTGGGCCCGATGACCGAGACCACTTCCCCAGGCCCGACGCTTATGCTCACGCCCGACACGATCGGCGCGCTCCCGTAACCGGCCGCAACGTCATCGAGGCGAAGGGCCGCGGGCGGCCGCTCCGGCGGGCCCGCCAGTCCCAGGCGGCCGGCTGGGTCATCCGCCGGCGTGTTGCCCGGCGGCCCGGCCGCCCGTGGGCTATCCGATGAGGTAGGCATCGAGCACCTCTCGGTCGGCGCGGACATCGGCCATGGTTCCCTGCGCGATCACGCGCCCCTGGGCCATGACGATGACGGGGTCGCACAGCCGTTCCACCACCGCGAGTTCATGCTCGATCATGAACATGGTGAGCCCCTCGTCGCGCAGGTCGAGCAGGTGCTGCTCGATCCGCCGGGCCAGGGATGGGTTCACGCCAGCCATCGGCTCATCGAGCAGCAGCAGCGCCGGGTCGGCCATCAGCCCGCGCATCAGCTCAAGCAGGCGTTTCTGGCCCCCGCTGAGGTTGCCGGCGTACTCGTCTTCCTTCGCGGACATGTCGAAGCGCGTCAGGAGTTCCCTGGCCCGCTCAACCATCGCCCGCTCCTGCGGCCGCCAGTACCGTTTGCCGAGCGCCGCCTGCCACAATGCCTCACCACGCTGAGCGGGCACGGCGACGAGCAGGTTCTCGAGCACGGTGAGCCCGGTGAATTCGCTGGAGAGCTGGAACGTGCGGATGATGCCGCGCCGGGCCAGCTTGTAGGACGGGAGCCTGGTGATGTCCTGCTCCCGGTAGGAGATCTCTCCCGAACTCGGTTTGATCGCGCCGGCGATCACGTTGAGCACCGTCGACTTCCCGGCACCGTTCGGCCCGATCAGGCCGGTGATCCGGCCGTGCGGGACCTCGAAGGACGCGCCGTTGACCGCCCGGACCCCGCCGAACTGGCGATGCAGGTCCCGGACCGTCAGAAGTGGGCGGGCAAGCTCGCTCATGTCCTGTCTCCCGCTCGCCTCCGGGGCGCCTTCAGGCGCCTCCTTCCCTCGTCGCTCGTTCCTCGCTCCTCAGTCCAGTCGGCGCCGCGCCCCTCCGGCTCGCTCATTGGCCGGCCCGTGCGGACAGCGGCGCGCGCCGTCCCCCGCCGTCCGCCCCGCCCGGGCCAGCCCGGGGGAAGCGCCGCCGCCGCTCGGGGATCACCCCCCGCGGCCAGAACCAAAGGAAGGCGAGCGCGAGCACCCCCACGATGATCCATTGCAGGGCGTCGATGAGCCCTGGCGGGCCGAACTGGGGGACGAAGCGGGTGGCCTCGAGGAAGGCGACAGGCACCAGCAGCGCCCCGACCATGGCACCCAGGTTGTTGCCGGAGCCACCGACGATGACGGCGGTGAAGTACACGAACGTCTCGGGGTACAGCCAGGAACCCGGGGACCAGGCGGAGATGAACTCGACCAGGATGGCGCCGCTGACGCCGGCGATCGCCCCGCCCAGCACGAACGCCAGCATGCGCAGTCCGGTGACGTTCTTGCCCAGAGCCGCCGCCGCCTGCTCGTTGTCGCGGACCGCGCGCAGCGTGCGGCCGAGGGGTGAGCTCGTCACGATGTGCACGAGCCAATAGACGCACAGGCAGATCGCGGCCGTGATGCCCACGAAAAGCCACTGGTAGCCGATGGGCGTGAGATTGACCATCGTGGCGAGCGGCTTGGGCACGAGGTCGAGCCCGTTCGGCCCGTTCACCAGCCCGGACTGGTTGGTTGCGATGCTGGTCGCGATCAGCGAGACCACCAGCATGACCATGGCCTCGTAGTCACTGCGCAGCCGCCGGACGGCGAGGCTACCCACGAACGCCGCCAGCAGGCCGCCGACCACTCCGGCCGCCAGGATGGGCAGTGGGAAGGGCCAGTGGGCGCCGCCGACGTACTGCTGGAACCCGCCTTTGGTGGCGGGCCCGAGGGTGAGCACGGCAGCGGTGTAGGCGCCGGCCGCCTGGAAGACGATAAACGCGAAGTTGACCAGCCCGGCCACGCCGAACTGGAGGTTCAGTCCCCAGCACGCAATCACGTCGACACCGAGGTAGATCAGCACGGTGGAGATGTAGAACTGCCAGGCGACGCTCACAGTGTTTCCCGCTCGCTTCGGGGCGCTTTGAGGCGCCGCCTTCCCTCGTCGCTCGTACCTCGCTCCTCAGTCCAGGCGGCGCCGCGCCCCTCCGGCTCGCTCACGCTCTGTCCTCGCTCACGCTGCGACCTCCTTGCGGGTGGCGACCTCCGACAGGATCCCCTGGGGCCGTGCGAGCAGCACCATCACCAGGATCACGAAGGCGACGACGTTCTTGTAGTCGGGGCTGATCACGGCGGCCGCGAGCTCGCTGACGATCCCGATGACCAGGGCGCCCAGCATGGCCCCGTACGGCTGGCCGATCCCGCCGAGAACGGCCACAGCGATGATCGGGATCAGGAACTGTGCGCCGGTCGTGTCGGTGAACGCAGTCAGGTTCATCACCAGGATGACGCCGGCCAGGCCGCACAGAGCGCCCGAGATTGCCCACGCGAGGTCGATGACCCGTTCGGTGGCGATCCCGCAGTTTCGGGCCAGGTCAGGATCGGTGGCGGTGGCCCGCATCGCCTTACCGAGCTTGGTGTAGCGCAGGAGCAGGTGGATGAGGAGCATGGCCACGACGGCGACGCCGATGATGGCCAGCTGGACGGTGGTGAACACCATCCCGGCGATGTGGACCGACGCAGGCCGGGGCATGCTCAGGCTGAAGAAGTTCGCGCCGAAGATGGCCAGCATGCTGTTCTGCACGATAAGGCTGACCGCGATGGTCACGATGATCATGCCGAACAGGCGTGTCCCGTGGCGGACGAACGGCGTGTACAGGGCGCGGTTCAGCAGTACCGAGAACACCGCCCCAAACGCCCCGCCCGCCACCAGCGCCAGCCACACGCTGATACCGGCGCTGGTGACCAGGTAGGCGACGAACGCGGCGGCGGTCATGATTTCGCCGTAAGCGAGGTTGAGGATGTTGGTGACGCCGAACTGGAGGGTGAACCCGACACCGGCCACGGCCAGGATGGACGCGGTGACGAGGCCGAATCCGATCGCGGGCAACAGAGTGCTCACGGCCGCCTCCGCGGCGTCCCATGAGTGCCGCGGCCGGCCCCACAGGTTGTGGTCACCGGCTGATCGCCGCGATCTGTGCCGCCGACACCGAGCCGACCAGCACGAGGTTGCCTGTCACGGACTTCGCGGCCTCGAACGCCCCGGTGGAGTTGTGCCACCGGTCGAACACGATAGGCCCGCCCGCGCCGACGTACTGGATCTGCTGGCCGGCCTGCAGCGCGGCCTTTCCGGCGGCGAAGGTGTCCACCACTGTCTTGCCGGCACCTGGCTCGGTGACCTTCATGGTATAGCTGTTGAAAACCGCCGGACTGGTGCTCTTGGCCGCGATCATCGCCAGCGCCATCACGTTGACCCCGTCGTAGTAGGTCATCGAGTACGGGTCGCTGCTCCACTGGCTGGGCTTGGGCACCTGTGACCCCGACGCCAGCAGGGATCGGTTGTAGGCCTGCCAAGCCGGGCCGCTCGGCGGCGCGTACGGCTGCATGCCCTCGAAGTACTTGGCCATCGCCGACGCGCCGATCGCCCCGGTGACGGCCTTGAGCCACGGTGCCTGCAGGGTGACCTCGGTTCCGATCACTGGGATCAGCCCGTGCAACTGCTGCAGCTCAGACAGGAACGTGGCTCCTGTCTGCGGATCGACCTCGGTGAAGATGACCTGCGGATGCGCCGCGAGCATGTTCTCGATCTCGGTGCGATACGAACTCTGGTCGAGCGCGAAGGGCTTGTTGTAGACGATGGTCCCGCCGAGCCGGGTGAAGGCGCGGGCCAGCGTCGGCACGTCCGACTGAGCGCCCGCGTCGTTGCCGAACACCGCGGCCGCCCGGGTATACCCCGCCTTGTGCGCCCAGAGCGCCAGCGCGTAGCCCTTGACGTCGTCGGCGGGGGTGATCCGCCAGAAGTAGGCATCGGTGGTGTGGTCAAAGGCCGCCTGGCCGGTGTCGACGAACATCGGCACGTGGCCCTGGTTCAGCAGCGGAGCGGTGGCCAGCGCCTCGTCGGAGCTGGGCCCGAGCACGCCGATCAGTGACGTCTCCGTCGCCATCATCTTCTGCGCGGCCGGCACGGCGTCGGCCGGGTCGCCGCGGGTGTCCTCCTGCACGCAGTTCAGCTTGTGACCGAGCACTCCGCCGCTGGAGTTGATCAGCCGGACGGCGGGAACACAGCCACCGGCCATTTCCGGCCCGAATGAGGCATCCGGTCCGCTGAACGGGTTGAACTCCCCCACCACCAGCGTCGACGATCCAGAGCCACCGCCACCGCTCGATGAGCCGCACGCGCCGACGGCGAGCAGCGCTAGCGCTGCTCCCAGTGCTATCACGGCGATTCTCATTACGCACCTCCGGTTAAAGATGAGCCGCCGCACTGCAGCACAGGTCAGGATTCGTAACCGTCCCGGCAGGGCAGCAAGGCCACAGCCTCGATTTCCACCAGAGCGTCTGGGTGGGCGAGCGCGCTGACCTCCACCAGCGTGCTCGCCGGCCGGGCGTCGCCGAAGTAGCGGCGGCGCACCGTGTTGATGAGCTCGCGATCGGCCATATCGCGCACATACACCCCGACCCGCACGACGTCGTCAAAGGTGGCACCGGTGGCCTTCAGAACGGCGCCTACGTTGTCGAGCACCTGCTCCGACTGCGCGATCACGTTGCCGGCGCCGACGAGTTCACCATCGGCGCCGACGGGCAGCATTCCGGAGATGTACAGGAACCCTGCCGCCTCAACCGCGTCGGTGTAATGGCTAATCGGCTCGGCTAGCTGCCCGGCCAGCCGGATCCGTCTCATGAGGTGCCCACCGACGGGTCGAGGACGCGGATAAGCAGCGGGCTCGGGTGGAACCCGTTGCACGGGTTGAGGTCCTGCGGGCAGGCCGAGACAGCCACGATCGCGTCCAGCAGCGTCCGCAGCACGAGCTTGTCTCCCGGCCGGCCGGTCGGGATCTCGTTGCCGAAGGTCCGGTCCGGATGTATGGGCGCGTTCTGGAAGAAGTTGAAGGGGTCCGGGATCTGCCACTCCGCGATCCCCCACGGCTCCAGTGCCTCGGCCTCGCCAAAGTTCGTCCGGCAGCTCCGGTGGCCTTCGACCGCGTAGTCGAGGCGATAGCGCCGGTCGTCGCACATCGAGGTGATGATGTCGTTGCGCCCCACGTCATCATGGATGATCTCGAACATCGGGTTCCGCCAGTTGCTCTCCAAGCGATCCCCGGCCTGCACGGTCAGCCTCAGCACCGCGGAGCGGGTATGGGTGGTCGATAGCCACTCGGTCCGGTTGCGTTCCGCGAAGGCGACGAAGTCGGCGACCTGCTGGCCCTCAACGTCGACGATCTCGACCAGCTGGCCGCTCTTCGCGACGAAAGCGGTGCCGTGGCCACCAGGGACCAGGATCTCCCACGGACCCGAGTCAGGCGGTGAGCTGCCCACCGCCTCATCCTTCGCGCTGACCCCTTCATTCATGGGACAAGATTGTGCGTTATATATAATCGTGTCGGCAAGTGGTTCTCGCGGATTTCCTGGCCGGCGCCAGGCGGTGTGCCCCGTGGGGTCGCGGCGGGACGCCATCGCCGCCGTCTGCGGGCGTCCCGGAGCGCTTGCCGCACTCGTAGCGGGGGCCTAAGCCTGAGCAGCGCCCCGGAAGCGCTTGCCGCACTCGTAGCGGGGGCCGAAGCCTGAGCAGCTACCCTCGCTGCGCTCCTTCGGCCGGTCCCACTGTGGGCGACGGCTGCGGCCCGGCCCGGTGAGATGGCTCAACGGCGCTGTGGGATATGAGCATCGCATTTTCAGACAGGACCGAGAGCCAGTAGTTCATCCGTTCGGCATTAGTGGTATCCCGCCAGTGCGGAAAGAGCCAGGCGGCGTCGGCGAGGGGCAGCCGGCCTTCGACCTGGTGGACCTCGACCGTGAAGGATACTCCCTGTGGCGGGCATGCCTCGATAGCCGTTGACACGATGGAGGCCAGGCCGCCGGGCCCATACATCATGCTCAGTGATCGGCGGCCTTGGTAGCTAAAGGGAATTGGCAGCCGCGTCAGGAAACTGAAGTGATCCGGGAGACCTGGGGTGAGGGGATGTCCATCGTGCAGGTGAAAATGTATGTGCTTGCCGAGCCGGCCAAGCGAACGTGTGAGGTCGAGCACATCCGGCAGCGCGCTTTCCACCGCGTCCTGAACGTCCGCTACCAGGTCGGGCAATCGGTCATCCGCCGGGCTTAGGTGCCCGAGGCTCAGGCCAGGATGGCGGCGTGCGAACCTGGAGGACGCCTGTCTTATGCCAATGTGGCCGACGTCGATGCAGCAACTGACTCGCTCGGCGGCCTGGAGTCGCTCCGCCACATCGACGAACCAGCCTGGATCCAGGCCGGCGGCGTACTCGAGAAAGACGATGGGCCCATCCGGGCGCTCGCGAAGGCGTGTGTTCAGTTCGCCCATCGCGGCGACCAGGCGGTCTGCCTGTGCCCCCATCTCATAGTTGTCGTGGACGACCAAGCCGGCGACCCGGCCTGCGAAGCGGTGGGCGAATTCTCCCACCACCGCGCGGCCACGCTCGTGCAGCACATTGATGCCGCGGCTCAGGTGGACCACGGGCAAGCGCCCATGGGAGGGCGCGAATTGCAGGACGTACTCAAGCTGGTCCGGCGTATCGGCGTATACCTCGGTGGCCACGCCCATCTGGGCGAAACGGAGCCCAGCGAGCTTGAGCAACGTATCGTCCCCCGCGACGCGCTGCTGGAATAGGGCGTGGACGGGCCCAACCACGTCCTGCTCCGTGCTAGTTCCCGCCGGGCTGGTTCCCGCCGTGCTGGTTCCACCGAGGCCACGGCGGGCACTGTCCATGACACTCACTCCATCGCACCGTAGATCATCGTGTCCTCGCACCCTTGGTCAGATGCAGCCCCCGAACGACACTAGGCCGCCCGTGGCAGGGGTTCCAGGGCCGCGGGAGGGCCATCTACCGTGCGCGGCATTGTCCGCCTTAGCTGCTTGAGCTGTGCGCGGGCGCTGTCACGCCGCATGCGGACATAGTGGACAATGCCTTCCATCTTCTTTCTCCCCTGCCGCAGTTCGTGCTGCCGGCAGCCGCTCCGGTAGATCTCGTCGTTGCTGAACTGCCGACCGGTGAACGGGTGTCCATGAGATGTGTCGGATTCTAGATAGGCCGCCTGCCGGACGCGGTCCCACAGGCCGCCGTCAGACTGTCCCCCGATCTGCGCGGCAATGGCCCTTGGATTGAACTCGGTATCGAGCATGTATTCTATATAATCCAGGTAGTACTGACGGTAGTCGCGGTTACGAAGCAGGTTCTGCACGAGTGGGATGTGTGAGGTGCCGTGGTTCTTCCAGTAACGCCTCGTGTTGCTCGACCAATCGAGGATATCGGCGTACTGCCATCGTGTGCCAAAATAATCGATTCCCAGGCAGTTGTCGTAGTCCCAGGGGATGAAGTGGAAATACGGCGAGCTGACGAAATCCTTCGCCGCTCCCTTGCGCCCGGAGTTGTAGAGATAGTAATTTGACGGAGTCGCGTAGTAGTTGTCCCAGCTCCCGAGCAACATGTTGACGGCCGCCCATCTGAGAAAAGCATTGGCGTTCATGATGCCGTCCACCGACTCGCGGAAGGCGTCCGTGTCGAATCGCTCGTCGTTACCTGGCAGCCCGACGCCGTTGATCGTCCTGATGAAACAGGCGAGGTCGTCGTAGGTGTTGGCCTCGGGGTTGTTCTTGTTGGTCTTGAGACGGTAGGTGCGCTCCGCGGATCCTGGGATGAAATACTGGCGGCCGGTATCGTCGCCGTCTGGCCCGGTCCGGTGGGCGAGAGTCGCGCACCCGATGTCGCGGCAGCCGGTCTTGTACAGGTTACCCCGGTGGTTCTGGCCGAAGTGACCTTTCAGGAATATCTTGTCGACCTGCTCGATGACGGAGAAGAGGCCTCTGTAGGTCGCATCGAACGCCAGCTTCGCATAGGTGTGCCGCGGTGCCGGGATGTCGGCTTTGCCGAACAGGCGCCAAGCTAGTGCTTCGCGCATTTGAGAAGGATCGTTGTACATCGCCTTGAGATTGATGCGAGTCATTCCGGCCAGCCGGTTGTCGCGTTCTGCGGCATCGAGGACAATCCTCCAGGACCGTTTTGGTGCGCGCAGTGTGCGGTTTCCGCTGTTAATCAGCGAGAAGGCTGGCGTGCTGAACAGCGTGCCCTCGGCGCCCGGGGGTGGAATGTGCCGGTCGTCGGCCGGTTCGGTTTTCCACACCTCGAGCCTGGCGCCGTGGCCGGCCTTCACCGGCTTTGTCAGCACACCGCGCCCGGGGCTAAATCCAGTGACATAGAACATATACATATCCGCGTCGAAGAACTCTGGCTTCCCGAGCGACGCCCTGATGTAATCCTCGATCGCCCGCGCGGCGGCGGTCGGCTGCCCGGCCTCGTCGAGCAGTCGCAGTTTCGCGGGTGGAGCTGGTGGGACGTGCGCCAGGAGCAGGTCGAAGAGCGCCAGGTACTCCGCCCTGGTGCGCAGCGACGCGTCATCACGGCCTGCTATTTCGTTGGCCACATTGGCCAGGACTCTGCTGTGCCCAGCGGGCAACTCAGGCACCACAACCGCCCGGCCCTCGAACATCTGGCAGAACCGGTCCCTGCCGACCGCCGTGTCCATGCTTCCCCCATGCCTGCGCTTCGCCTGTCCGCTGGGCGCTCGGCGTTCAGCGGTGCCTCCAGCAAGCGGCGCTCGCCCGGGCACCTGCGACGTGAGACACCCGGGTAGTTGCGTCCCTGACGTTAGGAGCAGGCGGCCAGACGGTTGATACATGGGAGACCTGCGCGACCGGATGAGCCCCCAGGTCGGACACCGAGCGATGGGTTTGAAGCGGTACCGGCGTCCCGGCCGGGCGCCCGGCTGCCTATGAGCTACCGCCACGCGCTGGCTTCGGTGCGGGCCCAGCGTCGGACGAGGCATGCCGGGGTCCCGTCCCGGGAGCCCCCGGTGCGCCCGGAGTCGCTTCTCCCCCGGTCTCCGCCTCCACCGATGGCTCTGGTGCTTCTCCTCGCGTCCCCTCGGTCCAATGCTTGACCCATGGATTTGAGATCATCCCTTTGAAGGGGCCCTCGCGTGCCTTGAGCTGCGCCGCGCCCGCGTCGAAGACCGGAGCGATCCCGGCTGGCCGGGCTGATGGTGTCATAGCTTCTGTCTCTGCTTGCGGGGTGACCGGGGGCCTGGGTCGCTGCCTCGCTTGACCAGCGTCCTTTCTCGTTTCGGCCATTGCGCATTCACCGTTTCCTAGAGATTCAAGATGGCGTACCGGCCCTCGACGCCCACATCACTCGATGTAAGATTTGTGATCGTTACGTGGTAGGTAACGCTCGTATCAGTCGCCCGCTCGATAGCGACATCCCACTCCACCTGCGGTTGCCCGGGCGCCGGAGTGGTGGGGACGACCGTCCAGACGACGTCCCAGTCCGGGTCCCAGCCGTATGTGAAGTAGTCGATACTGGCGTTGGGCGGCATTATGTCAGCAATCTGGACTCCAACTACCATAGTCCACCTTCCTCACATGGCAAGCACTGCATAACGTCCTTCTATGGTGACCGGAATGTCCGTCAGATTCGTGATCACGATGTGGTAGGTGAGGAAGTACGGCGACGCGCGCTCCACCTGCACCTTCCAGGCGATCTCGGGAACGCCGACATCGGGCGTGGTGGCCATCGGCGTCCACACCACGTCCCAGCACGCCGGCCAGCCCCACGTGAAGTAGTCGATCGTCGCGTTCGCAGGCATGGTGTCCGCCCACTGCACCCCGAACCACGGCCCGATCTGCTTCTGTGCGCCGTAGAACATCTCCTGCACGCCAGTCCGGGTGTCGGTCCAGAAGACCGACCAGCCGGTCGGGGCGCCGGCCAGGCCGAAGTAGTCGCCAATGAAGGTGGTCTGCGGATCGCCATGCGACCAGGGAGCGTCCACGGCCGGATCCCATGCCCGGTCCGTGACGGTCTGGCGATTCCCGAAGCTGGCGCCATCGTCGGTCGATACCACGAGATCCACGTCAATGAGCGCCGGCCCGCCCGGCCACTTTGGGCCCAACTCGTAAAAAGCGCACGCTACCGACCCGTCGGGCAGTGCCGCCAGCTGGGCGTGGAAATCGTGCTGGTCAGCACCTGAAGCCTCGAGCCCGGTCAACAGCGGCTGGCCGGAGGGTGCGCTCGCCCATGTCGCGCCCGCGTCGTTCGAGTAGGCGTAATAGATGCGGGACACACCCTCGCGGTAGTCGGCCCACGCGAGCACCAGCGTCGGCCCGCCACCCGCCGTGACTGCGGCGATCGTCAAAACGCGGAAACTACCTCCCGGCAGTTCGGGGAAGCCGTTGGGGGCGGCCAGCGGCGGGCTAGTGAGGGGCGTGATGCCGGCGACGGCAGCCACAGGCGCGGTAAAGGTGTCGCCGCCGTCGCTGGACTTCACGAACATGACGTCCGCACCAGCGACCCACACCACATACACGGTCCCGTCCAAGGCCACCGAGACCTGCGGCGCAAACGAGTTGTTCCCGAGCATCGACCCCGGGCCCTGGCCAGCCGTTCCAATCCACGATGCGCCATTGTCGGTGGTGCGGGCGAACGCGCATGTCCCCGCGGCCAGGTCATCCCAGACGACATAGACATGGCCGAAGTATGGACTGGCGGGATTATTGTCGCCCATCGCCCACTGTTTGTCGTCACCGGGGCTCTGGTGGATCAGATTCGGTGCACTCCACCCCAGGCCGCCATCGGTCGACTGGTAGATCGCAATGCCGATCAGGTTGTTCGAGCCCGGTGCGAACGCCAGGCCAGCAAGATACACGTTGCCGGCGCCATCCCATGCCAGCGTAGGATCGGAGATGCCACCCCAGCCAGGCAGTAAGCCGAGCGCGGATGCCTCCGTCCACGATGTCCCGCCGTCGAAGGAAGCATAGGCGGCGAGCGAGAAATCGTACGTGTAGATATCCGTGAATCGCTTTGATGACCCAACGATATTTGACGGGTCAGCTGGGTTCACCGCAATCGCTGATTCGCTACGCGCGTTCGCGGTGCTGGCGTCAAATGTCACCTGCGTATTGCAGTACACGCCGAATCCCTTCCCGCAGATCTAAATCATCACGCTGGCCCAGATCCAGTGACGGGATGTCCATGCATCCGTCGCCACTCGCGCCGGGCCAGAACTGAAGCCAAAACCGACGCTATGAGCGATACGAGCAAGATCAACCATTCGAGCTGGCCGCTGCCATGGTCGGGGTCGGCATGGAACAGGATCTCAATCCAACGCGGCCAGACGAGAGTCACCACGAACAGAACAGCACACGCACTGGACGTGGCAGCTTCGAACCAGAATCGCGGAGTGAAATTTCGCCCCACAGTCACCCCCTCATCAAGCAAGGGAACCGGTGTCGTAACCGTCCCTGGATGCTGGCCATGCAGCAAGAACAACAAACTTTATAGCAGTCAGAACAAGTCGTGGCCCTCGGCACGAATAATGGCGAACTGGCTCTCCCCAAGCGCCCCGCCCCCGGACATGTATCCCCACTGACCAGCTCGGCCAGCGGCTTACGGTAAGACCGTCATGCCTGTAGTAGCCCTAGCTCGCCAAGTGGGGAAAGTAGCCCAGAGGCCACAGTGTGCTAGCGATAGCGGGCTTCGCCGACCGCACTCCCATGCGGCATTGCCGCATTTGGTATGTGCCTTCTCCGTGACAGGTAGTCAGTACCGTCGCCGGCACCAACTACCTGCCGCGCTGGCTCGTCCTGCTGGCAGGCGGGGTCAGGGCGTGTCCCTAGGTGGACACCACCTGCGGGAAGGCGACCGGACTGCGGTGCCCGGCCTGGTCCACGGCGCGCAGGCCGAACTGCACATTGTCCTTGGACATGTCGAGCGTGACCGTGGTGACGTTGCCGACATCGATCGCGTTGGTCCAGTCCGGTGCCGTGGTCTCCCGCGTCACGACCTCGTACCCGACCAGGCTGGGCTCGGTATTGGCGTTCCAGGTGAGCGTGGTGGTGTTGATGCCGGAAAACTTGGGGGGCGCCGTCGCGTGGATCAGCACGTTCTTGGGCGTGCCGGGCGCGGTGGCCAGAGACCACAGCGCCGCCGCGTTCACCTTGGCCACCCGGGCGATGTAGCCGGAGTCCACGAACTGGAGCAGATCACCCAACTGCACGCCGTTGACTACCTGCGTGTTCTGGTGCTCGTGGTTGAAGTTCTCCCGCGGCTCGGTGAACCTGGCGGCCGGATAACCCTGCCCCTGGAAGGAGACATGGTCGCTGGCACGCAGGTAGCGATCGCGCCGCCAGATCAGCCGGATGTTCATGTCGGTCAGCTCGCGTGGCGCCACATCCTGGACGAACCGGCCCAGCTGGCGCGCGACCCCATCGTTCTCGCCGCCGACCGCCTGCATGATCGCGATCTGATTGGAAGTCACGGCGGTCGGGATGCCCTCCACGAACAGCCGCACGGTGTGCGGGTCGGGCCGGGTGCCGTCCCAGGCCTGGCTCGCCCCGACAATGTCGTTGCTGAACATGCCCTGCACGTCGGAGCCCGCCGCCTTGAACTGCGCGGCCATAAAAGTCGAGCCGTACAGCCCCTGCTCCTCCCCGGCCACGGTGGCGAACACCAGGGTGCCGCCGAACTGGCGGGTGGCGAACAGCCGGGCGAGCTCGAGCACGACCGCGACGCCGGAGGCGTCGTCATCGGCACCGGGGGCGTCGCTGGTGAAGTCCAGCACGTCGGTCACCCGGGAGTCCAGGTGGCCAGTGACGACATAGAAACGTTCGGGCGACGCGTTTCCCTTCAGGGTCGCGATGACGTTGGTGATCGTGGTCGGCACCGGGATCCGGTTGGAGACGGGTTGCACGAACGTCTGCTGCTGCACCGTCATCCGGCCTGATGAGGTGGCCGCGATGGCCTGCATCTGCTGGAACACCCAGGCCGTGGCCGCGCCGATGCCGCGGGCTGGATCGGTCTGGCTGGATGCGGTGTGCCGGGTGCCGAACTGGGTCAGCCGCAGCACCGTAGCCTGGATCCGGTCGGCGTCTACGTGACGCACTAGATCTCGCAGTCCCTGGTCGGGTTCTTGCCGAGTGAGCGCGGGACTGGTGCCGGCCAGGGCCGTACCGGTCAGGAGGGGCGCTGCGACCGCGGTAACGGCCGAGGCAGACAGGAACGCGCGGCGGGTAGAGCCATTGCGGCCTAGATCATCGTTCTTTTGCATGCTCCGAATCAATGACGTATTCCATCGGATGTCAACGCCATTGCAGTTTTTGCAACGCCGAGATGGAAGGCCGGGACCGCACCGGGCTCATTGAGGGCTGCAGGCCGTGGGGCGGGCCCAGCGGTAACCATGTTCCGGCCGGCCGCTCACCCCGTAGCGGAGGCGGACCGCGACCCGGCCCAGGTCATGGAGGTGAGTGAGGTAGCGCTGGGCGGTGGCCCGGCTCATGCCGGTCCGCTCGGCCACCTCGGTGGCTGACAGGTCCTCATCCGTTCCCGCCAGCAGGACTTCGACCGTCTCCAGGGTGTAGTCCGACCTGCCCTTGCTCCCGGCGAGCTGGTTGGGCGCGCGCAGCGCCCCGAATACCCGGTCCACGCTCCGCTGGTCAGCGGTGCGGAGGGTGTCCAGCCGGGACCTCATCTGCGCGTACGACAGCAGCTTGTCCCGCAGGGCGGGAAAGCTGAACGGCTTCAGCAGGTAGTGCAGGGCGCCGTGCTGCATCGCGGCGCGCACGCTGTCAGCATCCTTGGCCGCGGTGACGACGATGACGTCAACAGGCGGGTGATCCTCCCGGCGCAGCCGCGCGACCAGATCAAGCCCGTGCTCGTCGGGGAGGTACAGGTCGAGCAGCAGCAGATCGGGCCGGAGCCGGACCACCGCTTCGACGGCGGCGGCAGCGCTGTGCGCCTGGCCGATCACCTCGAAGCCCTCGACCTTGCCGACATAGGCCGCATGGATCGAGGCCACCCGGTAGTCGTCGTCCACCACCACAGTGCGGATCATGACGCGACCAGCCCCGCCGACTGCGCCGGGGACTCTGCGCCTTCTGTGGCACCGTTCTCGGCGGGCACATCGAGGCAGCCGGGCAGAACCGCGGTGAACACGGCGCCGCCGTCCTGGCCAACACTGACCATCCCGCCCCGCCGCTCGGTAATCTGCCGGACCAGGGCCAGGCCGAGCCCACGCCGTGCGCCCGTCGGTGATGACTTGCTCGTGAAACCATCGGTGAAGATCGCTTCCCGCATGTCGTCGGGCACCCCGGGACCGGAGTCGCGGACCCGGATCAGCAGGTTGGCGCCGGCCGACACAATGGTCAGATCTACCCATCGCGGCCCGGGTTCGGCGGCCGTGGCCTCGATGGCGTTGTCGATGAGGTTCCCGGCCACGGTCAGCACCGGGGTGATGTCGGTGATATCGGCGTCCACCCGGCAGTCGGCGGCGACACGGAGCTGGACGCCGCGCTCGTCGGCCAGCGAGGACTTGGCCAGCGTCAGGGCCACCAGTTTCGGGTCGCGGATAGCCGTCTTCAGCTGTTCCGTGAGCGCGTCCCTGGCCTGCGAGACATCAGTGACAAAACGGATAGCCTCGTCGTACTGTCCGAGTTCGACCAGCCCAACCAGCGTGTGCATCCGGTTGGCGAACTCGTGCGACTGCGCTCGCAGCGCCTCGGTGAGACCGATAGCCTCGTCGAGCTCACGTTTGAGGCTCTCGGACTCGGTCTGGTCGTGGAAGGTGACCACCCAGCCAAGATGGCGGCGGTGATTGATCTTGATCGGCATCCGGTTCGCCACCAGCACCCGGTCGTTGGCCAGCACGAGCAGGTCACTGCCGCTGATCTCGCCGCGCGCGATGTCCCCGAGCCGGCCGGGTGGAAGGAGTTCCCGTAGCGGCCGGCCCAGGAAGCTGGGCGGGAGCTTGAGCAGCCGCCGGGCCGCGTCGTTGGCGAAGATCACGCGCTCGCTGCGGTCATAACCGAGCACGGCCTCCCGGATGCCGTGCAGCATCGCCTCCCGCTCCTGGAGCAGGCCCGCGATTTCGCCGAGTTCCAGGCCGAACGTCTGGCGCTTGAGCCGCCGAGCCAGGCCAAGCGCCGCGAGCACGCCGACCGCCAGGACGCCAAGCAAGTAGGCGGCGAGGGATGGCCACGTGTCACCGAACTGCTGGGAGACCCGGCCCACCGAGAAGCCGACTGAGACCTCGCCGCTCAGCTTGCCCCGATACCACAGGGGCGCCTTTCCGGCGGCAACCAGGCCGAGCGTTCCCTTCTGAATCCCCATCCAAGGCTTTCCGGTGCGGAAAGACTCGCTGGCGGGCGGTTCCGGGTCGTCCTGCACCGGCTTGCCGATAAGCCTCGCATTCGGGTGCGAGAACCGGATTCCCTGGGCGTTGGTGATGACGACGAACATCGCGCGCGTCTTGTCCGTGGCCGCCGTGGCCAGGCGCTGCGCCTGCCCGCCGGGACGCCCATGGATCACCGCGTCTACGACGCTGGGCTGGGAGGCGAGGGTCTGGGCGAGGACCAGGGAGCGGTTCTCGTACTGCCCGTAGAGTTGCCGCTTGAGGTTCCACTGCACGATGGCGAACCCGGCCGCCATCGTGACCACCAGGATCGCAACCTGCGTGATCACGACTTGGGTGGACAAGCGCTGCCACGACACCAGCCGCATTTGGCTCCTCGTGCTGCCCGGCCAGGGGGCGTTATCGGCGGATTTCGGCAGTGTAACAGGACTGCGCAAGCCAGGGCAGTACCCGTGACGCTGAGCAGAATGAGCAAAACGCGCACAGCGTGCTTAACGCGAAGATCGGGCGTAAGGAGCACAGCGTGCTTTACGAGGGTATCGAGCGAAATCGTGACGCCTGGCCAGACGGCGGCTAGCTTTCGCTATTGTGCAAACCAACACTCTTTCTCATGGCGATTCTCGTGATTGGCGCGCCTATTTCTCCAGGGTAGCTGGGAGTCGGTCGCGCGCCGTACCGGCGGAAAGCGGGCACCCAGATCCGGGCGTGCACCGGTCCGGGCGGGAGCACGCTGGCATCGAGCTGGCCAGGGTCACCAAGCGCTTTCTGACACCGGCCGGAACGGCCTTCACGGCACTGCGTGACGTGGACCTGGCCGTCGAGCCGGGACAGTTCTGTGCCGTGGTGGGGCCGACAGGCTGCGGCAAGTCCACCACCCTGACGCTGGTGGCCGGGCTTGACCGGCCGAGCGCCGGCGCTGTGCGCGTCGGCGGGCAGGTGGTTGATGGGATTACCGGCGGTACGGGCTTCGTGTTCCAGGCGGATGCCCTGCTGCCCTGGAAGACCGTGCTCGCGAACGTGGCCATGGGGCCGATTTTTCACGGTGCCCCCAAGAGGGCCGCTCAGGCCGACGCGCGGGAATGGCTCCGCGTAGTGGGCCTGGCTGGCTTCGAGGACCATCACCCGCATCAGCTCTCCGGAGGCATGCGCAAGCGCGTGAGCCTGGCTGCCGCGCTGATCAACGAACCTTCGATCCTTCTCATGGACGAGCCATTCGGCGCGCTGGACGTGCAGACAAAAGCGATCATGTCCAACGAGTTGCTGGGCCTGTGGGACCAGACGCGGCCGTCCGTCATCTTCGTCACCCACGATCTGGAGGAGGCGATCGCCCTGGCCGATCGGGTGGTGGTCATGACCGTCGGGCCGGGCACGGTCAAGGCGGTCTATGACATCGATCTGCCGCGGCCGCGAGGTGCTGTCCAGGAGATCCGCTTCGAGCCGCGGTTCCTCGAGCTCCACCAGCAGATCTGGGAGTCGCTGCGCGAGGAGGTGGAGCGCGCCTACGCACGCACCGCCCCGCCCGCGCTCGCCAAAGGAGAACGGTCATGAACCATGAGCCGGAGGTACTCGCCGTGGCCCAGGCCCCCCCTACGGCGCAGCCCGCAGCTGACGAAACCTCGATCGCCACCCGGGCCCGGCAGCAGGCCCGCCGGCGGCGGCTGCTCGTGTATGCGGCACGCGCGGCGACCTTGCTGCTGGTCGTCGGGGGCTGGCAACTGCTCACATCCTGGAAGGTCATCGACCCGTTCTTCTTCGGCCAGCCCAGCGGGATCGTCGCGCGGTTGCGTGGCTGGGTGGAGCACGGCACCTCGTACGGCTCGCTGTGGCTACAGGTCTGGATCACCATGAAGGAGGCGCTACTGGGTTTCGCCTACGGCGTGGCGGGCGGCATCGTGTTCGGGGTCCTGCTGGGGCAGGTACGTTTCCTCGCCGATGTGCTCGGGCCTTACATCAAGGCCATGAACGCGGTCCCGCGCATCGTGCTGGGCTCCATCTTCGTGGTATGGCTGGGCCTGGGCACGGCCTCGAAGGTGCTGCTGGCCGCGGTGCTGGTCTTCTTCGTCGTCTTCTTCAACGCTTTCCAGGGTGTGCGGGAAGTGGACCGCAACCTGGTCGCCAACGCGCGGGTCCTCGGCGCCTCGCGATTTCAGGTCGTCCGGAACGTTGTCCTGCCCTCGGCGCTGACGTGGATCATCGCCAGCCTGCACGTTGCTTTCGGCTTCTCGATCATCGGCGCCATTGTCGGTGAATTCCTGGGCGCCCAGAAGGGCCTGGGCCTGGTCATCGCGACGGCACAAAACAATTTCGATCCCAACGGGGTGTTCGGGGCGATGTTGATCATCGCGATCCTGGCCCTGACCGCCGAGTGGCTGATCGGCCGGCTCGAGCGGCGGCTGCTCTCCTGGCGCCCACCGGCGCTCATCGAAGCGGGAGCGATCTAGCGCCGGCGGCACCGGAGTCTTCTCACCCATCTGTCCATCGTCAGCACGTTCTACCTAGGAGTGAAACCATGTCTCGAAAAAGGCCCGCACTGGCGCTGGCGGGAGCGGCCACGGCGATTGTCTTGGCCGGCGTCACGGCCTGCGGTTCCAGTGCCAGCAGTGCTAACAATGCCAGCAGCAGCATGCCGACGGTCACGATGATGGTCGGCGGCATCGACAAGCAGATCTACCTGCCGTATCAACTGGCCCAGGGCCTGGGCTTCTACCAGAAGTACGGCGTGAACATGCAGCTCAGCACCGAGCAGTCGGGCGGTGTCGGAGCCGAGACGGCGATGGCATCTGGCCAGGTGGACATGGCCGGCGCGTGGTACGTGCACACCATCGACTTTCAGCTCAAAGGAAAGAACGTCATCGACGTGGCGCAGCTCAGCGGGGCTCCCGGCGAGCGTGAGATGTGCGCCAACGGTTCTGGGGTCACATCGCCCGCTGGCTGGCGCGGCAAGATCGTCGGCGTCACCGACATCGGTTCCGGGACCGACGACCTGACGCTCTACCTCGCCGCCCGGTACCACCTGTCCTCGACGCAGTTCACCCGGGTCGCCGCCGGGAACGGTGACACCATGATCAGCGCGATCCAGCACCACAGGATTGCCTGCGGCATGACCACGCAGCCCACCGTCCAGGCGATCGAGAAGAGGGGAGTCGGCTACTCCGCGATCGACCTCGCCACGACAGGCGGCGTGCAGCGCTGGATGGGCGGATTCTGGCCGACCGCCTCCGTGCTCGCCCAGGCCAGCTGGGTCAACTCGCACCAAGCCACGGTGCAGAAAGTGGTCGACGCGCTCGTCGCGACCATGCACTGGATCCACACCCACAGCGCGGCCCAGATCGCAGCGCACCTGCCGGCCGACTTCGTCTCGAACTCCCTGGTCACCAGGACTGACTACGTCACCGCACTGGCCACGGACAAGGCCCAGTTCCTGCCCGACGGGATGATGCCGGCCACCGGGCCGCAGACCGTCTTCGCGGTCGAGAAGCTGGCTGGCAAGATCACCGGGCCGGTGAATCTGGCCACCACCTACACGAACTCGTACGTCATCAAGGCGAACAAGCTCGAGGGCTTCGTGAAGTAATTCGTGAAGTTAAGGAGTCATGTGCCAGGTAGCGCCGGCTCGAGCCGGCGCTACCTGGCACAACCCGCGGCCCGATTTACATCGAATATTGATATAATATGAGGGTGGCATCTTCGACGCACGCGGATCGCACTCTGGACGTCGACGAGCTGACCACCGCGATCGAGGACTTCAACACGATCTTCATCCGGCTGCCGTCGGTCTGGAGGTTCAACTTCTCGACCTTGTCCGTGCTGCACACCCTGTCGCGGAACGGACCGCTGCGCCTGACCGACCTGACCGCAACGGAGCAGCTGAAGCAGCCTGCGATCACGAGCTTGGTCGCGAAGCTTGAGCGAGACGGGCTGGTGTCCCGCCGCCGTGACCCACGCGACGGCCGCGCTGTTCTGCTCTCCCTGACCCGGGAGGGCAGGCACGTTGTCCGGTCTCGGCACTCAGACCGGGTGGCGAAGCTGTCACGTCTTGTGGACCGGCTGAACGATCAAGAGCGTGCTGTGCTCGCTGGTTCAGCGCGCGTTCTGGCTCGTCTGATCGAGATCGCAGCGACTGACTAAAAGGACAGTTCCATGTCGACACGATCGTTCCCGCTTGAGCCGACGCCGATCCGCGTCTCCGAAGAGGTGCTTGATGAGCTGCGTCGCAGGCTGACCGCTACCAAGTGGCCGCTGGAGGCTGGCAACGACGACGGCTATTACGGTGTGCGCCGCTCGTACTTGCAGGACCTCGTTGCCTACTGGGCGGACGGCTTCGACTGGCGTGCCGCCGAGCGTGCGATCAACGCCTATGAGCACTACCGCGTCGACGTCGGCGGAGTGCCGGTCCACTTCATGCGCGAGCCCGGCGTCGGGCCGAATCCGGTGCCGCTGATCCTCAGCCACGGCTGGCCGTGGACGTTCTGGCACTGGTCCAAGGTCATCGACCCGCTCGCCGACCCGGCCGCGTGCGGAGACGACCCGGCCGATGCGTTCGACGTGATCGTGCCGTCGCTGCCCGGTTTCGGATTCTCGACACCGCTGACGAATCAGCCGGACATGAACTTCTGGAAGATCGCTGACGTCTGGCACGGGCTGATGACGGGTGTCCTCGGGTACGAGAAGTACGCAGCCGGGGGCTGCGACGTCGGGGCGCTGGTCACTGGGCAGCTCGGACACAAGTACGCCGACGAGCTCTACGCGATCCACATCGGGTCCGCGCAGAAGCTCACCCTGTTCAACGGCGACCGCGCCTGGGACCTCAGCGGCGGCAGGCCCATCCCGGAGAACCTGCCGCCTACCATCCACGAGCAGATCGTGGCTTTGGAAAAACGCTTCGCCGTCCACCTGGCCGTGCACGTCCTGGACCCAGCCACGCTTGGCGACAGCGACCGCGCGGCCTGGTACGACCACGTCAACGTCACCGCTCACGACCGCGGCGGGCATTTCATCCCGTGGGAGATCCCCGACGAGTGGGTCGAAGACCTACGGCGTACGTTCCGAGGACGATGCTGATGTGCGACGCGGTAGCTTGGCGCCATGGCTGTCTCGTGGCCGCTGCGCGTTCGCACCGTGCGGGCGAACGAGATTGAGTTCGCGCTGATCGAGGCTGGGTCGGGCCCGCTGGCTCTATGTCTGCACGGATTTCCTGACACCGCCCACACCTGGCGTCATCTGCTGCCCGTCCTGGCCGGGGCTGGGTTCCATGCCGTGGCGCCGTTCATGCGCGGGTACGCGCCCAGCGCGGTTCCCGGGGACGGGGACTACCGCGTCGGCGCGCTGATCGCCGATGCCGTGGCTCTTCACCAGGTTCTGGGCGGGGACGGGGACGCCGTGCTGATCGGGCATGACTGGGGAGCCGAGGCCGCCTATGGGGCAGCCGCCTTCGCCCCCGATCGGTGGCGGCGGGTGGTGACACTAGCCGTGCCGCCTGCGGCTCTGGATCCAGTGCTCTTCAGCGACTACGAGCAGCTCAAGCGGTTCTTCTACCTATTCATGTTCCGGGATCCGCTGGGGTTGGCTGAAGCGGTGGCCGCCCGGGACGGGATGTCGTTCATCGACAAGCTCTGGCTCGACTGGTCGCCTGGCTACCAGCCGGGCGATCACCTGGCCCGGGTGAAGGACTGCCTGCGCGAGCCCGCGAACCTGGCCGCGGCGATCGGCTACTACCGGGCACCGGCAGTCCCGGGCGCGCCCGGCGGATCGCCCGGGACTGCCGCACGATACGCGGGCGAAGAGCAGGCGGCCGCCCGCCAGGCCCCGCAGCCCACTCTTTACCTGCACGGAGCCAGCGACGGCTGCATCCGGGTGGAACTGGCCCGCGGCGCGGCGCGCTTCCTCGCCCCCTCCTCGCGCATGCTGGTGATCGATAACGCGGGGCATTTCCTGCACCTGGAGAAACCCGGCGAGGTCAACGGGCACATCCTGGCCTGGGTCAGCAGCTAGCCCAGTCCTGGGCCCGTCTTGGCCTCACAATCGCCCGAGTAGCTCCTGGTAGAACGGACGGAACCCGTTCCGCTCGTAGAGACGAAGGGCGCCTGTGTTGGCCGCCACGACGCCAACCGACCAGTAACCGGCGCCCTGTGCCCGCAGGAGATCACGGGCCGCGTCGATGAGCCTGGTACCGGTTCCCTGACTGCGGGCGTGCCCGGCGACCACGAGGGATTCCAGTTGGCCGATCGCCTCGCCGAGATCCCACGTCGGTCCAGGCTCGGTCAGGCGCACCATCGCGTAACCCGCGGCAGCCTCCCGCGGCGATATTTCGTTGACGGCGAGCAGCAGCCAGGCCCTGCCGCTCGACAGCCAGGCGGCGTACTGGCGCCGCCGCCGATCCCAGGCCTCGTCGCCATCTCTGACGGGCCACTGGTCTCCGGTCACCATACGGTGATGCTCAACCATCGCTTTGAACAACGGCTCTACGTCATCCAGCCTGGTCGCGTCCGCCACGATGACGCTGTAGTCGATTGCCACATGACCACGCTACGCACCCTGGCACCAGCGTCCGCTACCGGTCTTTGGCGGCGATCGGGCGGACCCATAACGCCGGTTGCTGCGATGAGCACAGGGATCACCTGGCCAGCTGGATGAATTCCTGGTAGAAACGCCGCTCGATCTGCCAGCTGCCAGGTGGCGGGGCTGCGTCCGCTCCCATGGCGGCGAAGGACACCTCGTAATCTTCCGGCCCGGGCTGGCCGTGTCCGCGCCAGCGCTCGTACAGGACTTCTAGCTCATCGGCCAGCGACGCGTCCTTCCACCACCGGATCCCGGCTGGGCTGGCTGCTGCCCACCCGTTCACGCCCGCGCTCAGCCCCACGCCCTCGGGTGCCAGGCACGCTCTGCGGTCATGCAGGCCCAGGAAGAACAGCAGGCCGATCTCGTCGGCAGAACACCCAAGAGAGTCCACCACGCCGCCGGCGCCGAACCCGGGCCAGGGCTGGCGCTGGCCGACCGGCTCGCCTGGCCACGCCATCACGATTCCCCGCTCCCACAGTCCCTCGATGTGCAGCTGGCCGCGAATGGGGATGAACCCGGTCCACGCTGCGAAACGGCCGCGGAGCTGGCCATGTTCCTTGCGGAGCAGGACCAGCGGATGGCCGCCAGCGTGGGCCAGCGGCACGAGCATCTGGCCGCCGTCGCGAAGCTGCCCGGCCCAGGCAGGCGACAGATCAGAACAGCCGACAGTGGCCACCACCCGGTCGAACGGCGCGTCACCGGGAGCGCCGTCAGCGCCGTCCCCCGCCAGCACGCGGATGTCCGGGTAGCCGGCCGCGGCGAGCAGCCGCCTGGTCTGCTCTACCACATCTTCCTGGACATCAAGGGTCACCACCAGGCGCTGGTTCCCGGTGAGCTCAGCCATCAGCGCCGCGTTGTACCCCGTTCCCGCGCCGATCTCCAGGATCTTCATGCCCGCAGCGAGCCGAAGGAACTCCAGCATCTTGGCCATCAGCGACGGCTGGGAGGTAGAACTCGACGGGAACCCGCCCGCATGCCGGGTGGCCAGCGCATTATCCGCATAGATAATCGCCAGATGCCCGGCGACCGGCCGACCGGGGTCATGGCGGATCACTGCGGCCTGCGCGGAACCGGCGGGCCGGTAATAGAACGTTTCGAGCAGCCGATGACGCTCGACCGCAGCAAAGGCACGCTCCACCTCAGCTGACTGGATCGCACCCGCTGCCGTCAACTGCCGCACGTAGCGCTCCATGAACGGCCGGACGTCGGCCACCGCATCCGGCAGTGGCTCCGCACCAGTAACCGGCACGCTGGCACCGGCCGGTCCACGCCGCGCATCAGGCTGCGGGCCTCGCGGTTTCATCGCCGGGTTCCTCCCACGACAGTGCCGGGACGGCAAGGCTGCAACCACACTAGTTGCCTCCGCCGCCTTGTCGGCGGGTCAGCGAGCCGACTGTGAATCTGCGTAGGCTGCTGGTGTATGGCCGATCGCGGCCCGGAAGTCACGGATCAAGTAGGAGGCCGGGCAGCGTCACCGCCTGACGTCGTGCCCGTCGGCGCGCAGGGCAGCGGCGATCTCGTCCCACGCCCACGCGCCGAGCCAGAACCCGGGAACCAGGACAATCGGTGTGGTGTTCATTCCCCAAACCTAGGGTCAGCCACCGACATCCGAGTCCGGGACGGCGGTCAGACCGTTATGGCGGCACCGTGGCCGTCGTGTGCGGAGATGGTCTCGTCGTCGAACCACATCCCGCCCTCGGCGAGGTAGCGAAAACGCAACGTGCTGCCGGACCGGACGGTCACCGCAGCGCTGCGGATGCCGTTCGCGCGCCGCCGCAGCGGATGGGCGAAGGGATCCCAGTTGTTAAAGTCACCCACTACTGATACGGCTCCGCCAGGCTTATCGGCCGGTAGGGCGAAGGTTACGCGTACCGTGCCGTCACGTCCCGGCTTGGCTGTTCTGATCAACTGCTTTCTCCGTTCCGGCGCTCAGCTAACCCGATCAGGGGAAATATATCGAACTTGTGTGCGATAGTCACTCATGATGCCCGCCGGAGCCACGACGTGTCCCCGGCCGACCGGCATGATCGCTTATCCAGCAGCATTGGCCCCGCGCGCCGGTGTGCCGCTTTTGTCGGAGGGCTGGGGCAGGATGGGGGCATGACTGTTACAGGACGCCTGGAACTCGTCGCGCTCGACGCGCCGGACATCGAGAAGCTCGCCTCGTTCTACGCCGAGCTCGCCGGCTGGGAGATCATCCGGAAGGATTCCGACTGGATCACGATACGGACGGGGGAAGGTCAGGAGATCGCGTTCCAGCTGGCTGCGGACCATGTCGCGCCCCAGTGGCCCGGGCAGGAGCACCCGCAGCAGTTCCACCTCGACCTGCTGGTCGACGGGTACCAGGCGGCGGCCGAGCGGGCCATCGGCCTCGGCGCCACCCGGCTGGCCGACGGCCCGACCTGGGTCACACTGGCCGACCCGGCCGGCCACCCGTTCGACCTATGCCAGAAGGACGGCGTCGGCCCGGTGATGGGGCTGTTCGCGGTGACGATCGACGCGCCTGACGCGCTGGCGCTGGCCCGCTTCTACGCCGGCCTCCTGGGCATGGAGGTCACGTACGAGGGTCCCGAGGGCGCGCTCATCGCCGGTGACGGCAAGAGCGTGATGTTCCAGCAGGTGAGCGGGTACAACCCGCCCCAGTGGCCGGACCCAGCGCACCCGCAGCAGGCGCACCTCGACATTATCGTCGACGACCTCGACGCCGGCGAGGCGCGGGCTCGGGAGCTGGGCGCGTCGCGGCTGAACGGGGGTGGGGAGCGGTTCCGGGTCTTCGCCGACCCCGCCGGGCACCCGTTCTGCCTGACCCTGTAGAGCAACTCAGCCTGACCGGCAACTCGGCCTGACCAGTGGCTCGGCCTGACCGGTCGGCGTATGGCCTAGCCGACGTACCGGTCCGGCGTCATCGTCTCAGACGTTCCACCGTGACCGCTTTCCGAAGGTACCCGGCTTCCGCTCATGGCTCGTAGCCGCTGGCCGCGCGTTCGGCAACGTGCAATCGTGAACGCGGAAGGTGCCCGACAGCCTGACTGTGCAACGCGCGGGCCACCGCGTTGGCCACAGCGCGGTGGCCAACCAGGCGGCGGCTAGGATCACAACGTGATCACTGGCATGCATGCAATCGTGTTCTCGCCTGAAGCTGAGAAGGTTCGTGCGTTCTTCGGGAACGTGCTCGGCTTCTCGTCGGTCGACGCGGGCGGAGGCTGGCTCATTTTCGCTATGCCCCCCGCCGAGCTTGCTGTCCATCCAGCTGACGGTGACGGCCGCCATGAGCTTTACCTGATGTGTGATGACATTCACGCTACGCTCGCCGAATTGAGGGACAAAGGAGTCGAAGTGGCGCGGGATGTCGCCGATCAGGGCTGGGGGCTACTGGCCGCAATCCGCCTGCCGGACGGCTCAGAGTTCCCCATCTATGAGCCCCGGCACCCGTCGCCCCTGCAACCCTGACCAGGTGGGCTCTGGCCGCGTGGAAGGCGGCGGATCTGAGTCGCTCATCCCGGTCCAGGGGAGGAGCCGGCTGGTCCGCGACCGCTGCTTGGATGCGCCGGGCCATGGCCGCGGCGCGCTGGCCGTCCCGGCGCAAGGCCGCCCCGAGTTCGGCCATCGAGCGGGCGCGCTCAAGCAGCGCCGGAGAGTCGTCAAGCGCGGCCACCGATTCACGAAGCAGCGCAAGGCCTTCCTGCCCGCCGCGTGCCAGCCCGGCGGCCCGCAGCGCGATCCCGAGCGCGCGCGGCGCGCCGAACACCCGCACGTCAGCGAGTTCGGCGTCGGCCAGCTGACACGCATGCTGGCGCTGGCCCAGCCGCAATAGCGCGAGCGCCGTGCCCGAGCGCGCATGCACGTAACCCGTCTCGCGGATTGGCATGCCCCACACCTCGGCGCCGAACAGCGCCCCCGCAGGCCTGAAAGTCGGCAAGTGCGTCGGCGGGCCGCCCCTGAGCCAGTCGCAAACGTCCGCGGGCGGCCGGGATGAGCACCGTCCCGACACCCGCGGGCCACCCCTGCTGAGGGAGCAGGCCAAGCAGCATTTGCCCCTCGTCAAGCTCACCCGCCTCGACAGCGATATCGGAAGGACGGTCGCGGCGAAACCGAGCCCCGGCGCGAAGTCACCTTCCTGCAGCACCCGCAACGCCACCCGGGCCGCCGCGTCGGCCTCAGGCAGAGCGCCAAGCCGCAGCTTGAGCAGGCCAAGGTGGAGTAAGCGGCCACAAAGCCACGCGCCGAACCGCAGCGGTGAACCTGGGTTCAATTAATAGATCACAGAATGGTAAGAGTAGCTGAGAACTTGCTCTGGAAGTCGCTGATGGCCTCAATGCACCCGGCACGCTCCTTTACCTGTGCGTGCTCGTCCTGCCGTATCCGTTCGAGGTCCCCGCGCTGTAGTCGCGGCCCAACATCGCCCTTCATGAGGCTGTAGGCCCGCAGCACCTCCCGGTAGGTCTCCAGAGCCATCAGGGCGGATTTGTAGAAGAAAATGAACTCGTCCTTCTGCTCCTGGTAAGCCTCCCACAGATCGTTGTCTACTCGGAGAGGACTATTCTCGGCATATACACGAGTCTTCATGATCCGGTAAACCTTGGTAATCGTCGTCTCAATATCCGAAGCGTGATCAGGGGTGTTTAGCACATCACCATCGATAACGCTCGGCTTCTCTTGATACGCATCGACCATAGCCTGCAGCCGCTCATCAAACTCACGAAGATCGTCATGCAGCCTGCGGCGCGCATCTGCCTTAGTTGCAGCGACGCCGCCACCGGGATTGGCCGTCCGGGCCATCTCCTCGTACCTTCCCTTGATCTCTGACCTCTTGTCATGATTAGTTCTTGGCGACTGGAGCGTCCTTTAGCTCTCACCCAGTTCTGCGGGGGGCCGTTGAGTGATCAAGTGCCGGATCTCGCTGAGCACCTTCAATAGCTCGGACCTGTTGGAAGCAAATATTTCAGTCCCCCGGGCGCGCTCCGCGAGCGAGGTCTCCATACGCTGCAGCGTATGGAGACACACGTCGATGTCATACAGCCTTCGCTCGGCCTCAAGGCAGGCATCGTTGAGCTCAAGTGCCCAGCGGGCACCGTCTTGCTCGCCAAGAAGACCGCTACTGACGAGGTCATCCAGCCTCTTGCGTGCGCCGGTGAGCCGCATCCGGAAAGGGGTGGACGCGATCATGCACCGCTGCGCCGACCAGCTCAAGTGCGGCGAGAGCTGCTGCAAACGGCAACCCAGTTCATCAAGCTGTCCGACGGTGGCTCGCAGGGCCTCGACGCGCGCTGGCTGCCTCTTGCCTGCCCCTCCTCGGCCAGAAAGCACAACCACGTTGTCAGAACGACCGACCATACCCTCGTCACCTCCTTGCCCGGGTAGCCTGAACTGGTGCTAACTCAAGCGCTCACCTAGAGATGGATAGCGAACAGTTGTTCGAACACTACCACTTGACCCTGCCGAGGTTCCAGTACACGCTGAGACTCAAGGCTCGTGTGGCCCGTCAAGTGAGGACAGACCAGGTGCGCTCACCTTGTCCCTGCCCCGCGGGTCGGCACCACCAGGATGGCGAAGCCCTACCGGCCTGACTCGCAGGTCCGCTACAGCGAGCCAACGCAGCGCGGTAGCGTTCGCATTGTGCAAGACGCCGAGACGAAGGCCCAAGCTTACGCGTGGAACTGGTTCGCGCTGCACGCTGGCCAGCGTCTTCAGCTCGTAAACTTCTGGTTGGTTGCAGTCGCTTTCTTGGCGTCAGCCTACGTCCAAGCTAGCTCAAATCACATGCCGGCGATCGCCTTCGGCGTCTCTGTTACCGGAGTCGTGTCCAGCCTCGCCTTTATAAGACTCGATGTTCGAACACGGCAACTGGTTCAGGTAGCGGAGAACGCTCTCAGATACTTTGAAGCAAGCGGCGTAGCTGCGGGGCTGGGCGAAGTTACCGAACTGGTGAAAGCTTCTCATCAGGTGCGCCGATCACGCTTGGATTCCTATCGAGTGATTATCCAGGGACTCCAGCTATCGGTTGCCTGCATGTTCGTTCTCGCGGCCGTCTTCTCCTTGACCTCCGCTTAGCCGGCTTATCCCGTCCTGCACCCGGGCACGCAGCCCCGTTCCTGTAGTACACCCTTCGCCGCAGCGCCCTCCACCTGCGACACGATGAAGCCAGCGTCCCCCGGCCAAGGACCAGCCACGAGCCTCTTGCCTAAGGCGTTCACACACCATCACACTTGGCAGAAGCGGGAGCGCGAGCTGCAGGAGGCGGTCAGTCAACCGCCGCGAAGGGGGGTGAGCTCGGTATGACCAACAACGACACGCCCGAGCGTGCCGACTTCGCGGTGGTATGTGCCCTAGAGGTGGAACGCGAGGCGGTCTGCCGGGCCTTCCAGCTAAAGGATCGCGACCGTGAACTGCGCGGGGAACGGCGTTACTGGCGTGGTCGGCTCCGAGTGGGCAGCAAGACGTTCGGGGTGGTCGTCACGCAACTTCCAGAGATGGCGAACGTTCACGCGGCCATCCGGACCAACGTGGTCCTTCAGCAATGGAATCCTCAGGCTCTTCTGCTCGTGGGCATTGCGGCTGCTGCGCTTGAATCCCAGCGGCTGGGCGACGTTGTAGTTGGCAGGAGCGTGTACTACTACGAGCTGAGCAAGGTTAGCCCCGATGGGCCGCTTCCCCAACCGGACATGATCCATGCCGATCCCGTACTGCATGACGCGGCGGTCACCGCGCGCAAATGGCCTGGGTCCGTCCGGATTCCACGGCCTGATGGGGCCGAAATCCGCCCCGAGCGCTCGTTCGGAGACATTGCGTCAGGAGAAAAAGTCATCGGCGACCCTCGCTTTCGAAAGGAGGTGACCAATCCCAATCGGAAGATACGAGCTCTGGAGATGGAAGGCTACGGTTTCAGCGTCGCCGCATTGCAGGCTGAAGGGAATGTAAGGCATCTCGTCATCCGTGGCCTCTGCGACTATGCCGATCAAACCAAGGGAGATGAGTGGCACGCCTATGCATCCGCGTCAGCGGCCGCATATGCTCGCCACCTGCTAAGGGACTGGCCATTTGAACCTCTGGACAAAGGAGATGAGCGCGAGGCATCTGTCACGCCCATCTGGGGTAGCTCCGCGACCAGCGAAGCCAAGACGGTGGATGACGTGGCGTCCGCAAGGACCGCTGTGATCGAACTGACCTCCCTCGCAGCGGAGATCGTCGATGGTACTGTCGAGGCCATGATGGGGCGGAAAACGGCGCCCGCCCTAGGAGCTACCTTGGCTCTTCCCCGGTATCGCTTGGAGCGAGCCCAGGAGATCGTTCAGACCTTGCACGATCTGCCGCGCAGTTGGCCGGACGAAGGGGCGTGGCGCTTCCGTTACACCGATCTCGTGGAGGCAATTCAGGAGATCCTCGACATGCTCACCTCGGTCTTCGATTCTCTTGTAAGTTCTGACCAGGGCGGGTCACATGAAGATCCGGTGACGCTCGCAAGGGAGATTCAGACGAATGTCATCGAACTGCAGGCGCTACTGAACAACCCCGCCGTGTAGGCGCCTCATGCCTGCTCGGCGGCGAGCCCCAACCGTCACCAACTGGACGCGGGAACTCCAAAATGCTGGGAGTGGTGGCGGGCTCGAGCCGTTGGCACTCGCTGAAATCCTTCGAAAAGCCGATGGGCGGCTGGATGAGATGTGGGGCTACTTGCGGGAGGTTGACGCCACTTCGGCGGAGAATCTGAAGGGATTCGAAGCATTCCTCGAACTTGTCTATCGCTTGATCAGGTCTGGCGTTCCTACCTGGCCTTCGGCCCGAGAGGCCGTGGTTGACGCCGCGAATCGAACCCTGACCCAGATCGACGCGACCAAGACAGCATCGCGAGTGTTGCGGCGTGTCGCCGAAGCGTCCCGGGTGTTGCGGCGCGCCGCCGAATCAGCGGCGGCACACCCGGGTACGGACATAAGCCCCTTGTCACGTCTGGGGGCTGACGAGGATGAGCTGACAATGCGGCAACACGCCGTTATCACTAGCATCGACTCTCTCCGCATCCAGGTGGCGGTGACTGCCAAGCTCTTTGAAAAAGAGGCAGAAAGGGGCCTTGGAACCGGCTCTAAGGGCAGCTCATCCACGAATACACCACGTCAGCGACACCATCACCAACCATGGAGCATCGCAGGCTGATGGTGCGCCGCTCGTGCGCCGTCAGCGCGAATCAGGTGGGCGGGCGGTAGATCCAGGACGCGAACACTACCTTTCGCGCGAGTTCACGGCCTCCTCGTCGCTGACCTGAGCGAAGCGGCCGGTGGCGGCAGGCCCTGGCTTGGTCAGAGATGTGATGCTTGTAACAGCGGTCATGATTCTGCGCCGCTGTCGACGGCCGCGAATAGCTTTGGGTTCTTTGCCTCGCATGAATGGGCCCAGCGGGTGGGCTGCCGTTGCCGTCGTCCACACTCTGCTTGGTGTGATCGTGCGCCTCCTAACCGGAGGCGATGAGCGGCAGCCCACCCGTCTGTAAGCTGCCTAGCAGCCGTCGTATGGCGCCCAGTTGGACTGGCCGCCTTGTGCGATGGCGTTGGCGAACACCTGGTCTTGCTGGGCCGGGCTGGCGTTCCCATAGGCGGCCGGGTTGCCGCCGTACGCTGCCCATGTGCTGGCGCTGAACTGGTACGCGCCGTAGTAGCCGCCCGCATTCGTCGCCTGGTAGTTGCCCCCAGACTCGCGGGCCCGCACGCACGCGCCGAACGAGCCGCCCGGTGCGCTGCCCTGATACGCCGCCGGTGCGGTGACTGCCGCGGGAGCGGTAGTGACCGGCGCAGTCGCCGCTGGAGCCTGCTGGACCGCGATCACCTGGCCGGTCTCGCCGTGTGGCGCGAGCTTCACCGTGAGCCGCTCACCTGGAGTGATCTGGTCTGGGTAAGCTCCGACGACCTTGATATTGGCGGCGTAGAACCTCGGCCACAGACCAGGGTTACCGAACAGCCGGCCCGAGATGCCTGATAGCGAGTCGCCCGGCTTGACCGTATAGGCAGCGGGCCGGTCGTTGACCCGCTTATGTGCCATCGAGAACCTCGCGTGGTCGTTGTGAACTGTCGCAATGAGCTCGACCGGTGCGTGGGCGCCGATGCTGTGGCGCGCGGTGGTGGTAGCTGGCCCGGTTGCGCCGGCTGCCGTGGTCGCGCTGGCCACTGCGCCTGAGGCGATGGCGGCCACGGCGATGGCACTGCCTGCTGATGCGGTGAGTGTGGAGAACTTGCGGACGTGTGTCCTCTTGCTGGACAACATGACCCTTCGGTCGTGCACGTAGTGTGCTCGGCTTCCACCCATGGACATGCCCGCCGCCGGCTAAACGGGCGGCATTAGGGCATCGGCGTGCGCACGTGTCGCGGGTCAGGGCGACGGGTCACTGTGGCAACCTCGCGCACGCAGGGTGCTGGAAGCTGCCACCATGCCAAAATTCAGCCCAGAAAAGACTCAAAACCCCGAATAAGACGCTGTGATCTAAATCGTACTGATTATGACTCCCTGCCCGGATTTCGCTTCTACCTGCGAGTTTGCTATCCGGAGCAGGGCGTGACCGCCGAATGTTAAATATGTCACAATATTACAAAATCGACCCAATGTGTCTACTCTGTGTAGTCATTGTCTGCGACGCACTGTGACGGAATGATCACATAAGGAGCAGCGAGGTCAGGCCCGAAACGGCAGCCGGCCCGCATCAGATGACAGCGATGGCGTCGATCTCGACGAGGAACTGTGGGTTGGCCAGCCCCGAGACGATGTAGACGCTGATGGCAGGCGGGTCGGCGGCACCGCCCCATGCCTCCCGGAAGGCGGCGAAGCCCTCCATGGCGGGCTGGCCCTCGACGATGGCCACGGTCCAGCGAACCACATCCTTCAGTGTCGCCCCCGCGGCGGCGAGCGCCGCCTGCACGTTGAGCAGTGCCTGGCGGGCCTGCTCGGCCAGTGTGCCGCCGACGATCGTGCCGTCGGGCCGCACCGCGTTCTGCCCGCCGACGTAGATGGTTTTCGCCTGCCCTTCGACGACAACGGCCTGCGTGAAGGCGGGATTGCGGACCAGCGACTCAGGGTTGAGATAGGTCTTCATGTAACCATCTAAGATGGTTACATGGCCAAGCTGCAAGGCCTCACCCCGGACGAGGCCCGCCGCTTCCGCACCGGACGTCCCTGCCTTGACCTGGCGCACACCGGCGGTGACGGGCCCTACGCCGTGTTCGAGCTTGTCTACGAGCCCGGCGACGTGTCCCGTTGGCTGGGCGTGATCACCGGCCTCGACGCCATCGAGGCCGCCGAGCCGGACGTCCATGACACGCGCGCTCTGCGCCGGGCAGTCTGGAACGCCGCCCACAAGGCGATCGCTGAGCGTCCGCCCGCTGGCCCAGACAGGACGGCCATCAACCGGGCGGCCGCGCGCCGGCCGCCAGTTCCGCTGCTTGAGGTGTCGGGCGGATCCACGGTGGGCCGACCGCTCACCGCGTCGCAGGTGCTGTCGATGCTCGCCCGGGACGCTGTGGACCTGTTCGCCGGGACACTGGCCAGCCGGATCCGGGTCTGCGCCGCGGCGGACTGCGGCCTGCTGTACCTCGATCAGTCACGCACCGGCAACCGGCAATGGTGCTCGATGCAGCGCTGCGGCACGCGGGCCAAGGTTCGGATGCACCGCGAGCGCAGTCGCGGCCGCGATGGCCACCCTCAATAAGGCGATTTACCCACAGCCCGCCGGCCGCCTCGGGGCCTCGTCTACGGTGGGCCGTTACGTGCTGGTTTATTTGCCTTACCGATTCAGCAGCGTTACTTTCCGATGGCACGCCTGAAATCCTCGTCAGGGAGCGGCAGAGTGATCATGGTCAACCGCCAGGTGCGGCTTGCTGCCCGCCCGTCCGGGCTGCCCAGGGCCTCTGACTGGGAGGTAACGAGTGAGCCGGTGCCGGCCGCCGGCCCCGGGCAATTCGTCGTAGCGGTCTCGCATCTGTCCATCGACCCGGCGATGCGGGGATGGATGAACGCCAGCGCCTCCTACATCCCGCCGGTCGAGGTTGGCGCGGTCATGCGTGCTGGCGCGATCGGACTCGTCACGGCGTCCGGGCATCCTGGCTTCGCCGCAGGTGATTACGTCTACGGCGCCTTCGGCGTCCAGGAATACGCCTTGTCCGGCGGCGAGGGCGTCATCAAGCTTGACACCTCACTGGCGGAGCCGACGACCTACCTGGGTGCGCTCGGGATGACCGGGCTCACCGCCTACTTCGCTCTTCTTGACGTAGGGCGGATCCGGGAGGGGGACACGGTCGTCATCTCCGGTGCTGCCGGGGCCGTAGGTAGCGTCGCGGGCCAGATCGCGAAGCTCAAAGGCTGCCGGGTCATCGGTATCGCGGGCGGCCAGGATAAGTGCGGCACGCTGCTAGAGGAGTTCGGCTTCGACGCCGCGATCGACTACAAGAGTGAGAACCTGCCTGCAGCATTGCGGGAGCACGCGCCCGGCGGCGTCGACGTCTATTTCGATAACGTGGGCGGAGATGTCCTCGACGCTGTCCTGACCCGCCTGGCCCGCGGAGCCGTAGGTGAGGAACATCCCAGCGAATTGGGAGGCCGGGCCTTTAGCGAGCCAGTCTTGAAACTGCGGCGAGGACGAAGAGACGTGATTGACGATCATGTCGGCCATGACCCGGTACTCGGCGGATAGCGCAGAGAGGTCATCCCAGGAGCCAAGACGAGCGTCGACCTCGGTGTGGTCCTGGGGATCGAGCCCGCGTCAGCTCCGTCGAAGGGGCGGTAGAACGGGAGGACGTGAACTCCGCCGAACAATCCCTGGAGCGGCCCGCTGAGCAAAGCGCGCAATCCAGCCAGGTCGCCGCCGAAACGGTCCGCGTAAGCGATCAGCTCGGCCTTGGAACGCATACCTCTCCTCATCGCCGCCTGGACCATATCTTCCCAGCGCCGTGCAAACGGACGCGTATCCGCCTCGTGGCTGCAAAAGAGCCGAGGGGTGTTGTATACACCAGGCCGTGGGTCGCGGACTTGATCTTGGATCTTGCCGGGTACCGGGCTGATGAGGATCTTGCGGCGCGGTACGCGGTGGAGCCGTCGGCGGGTGAGGGCGCGTTCTTGGTGCCGATGGTCCGGCGGCTGCTGGCGTCCCTGACGGTCCATGGGCGGAAGCTTTCAGATGCGCGGGAGTCGATTCACGCCTATGAGCTGGACGCTGATTCGGCAGCCCGGGCCGCGCAGCTCGTGGGGCGGGAACTCCGCGAGCATGGTGCGAGCATGCTGGAGGCCCGGGAAGTGGCTGAAGGCTGGGTGAGCGTCGGTGATTACCTGCTGGCGTCCCCGCCGGATCGGCGGGCGGATCTGGTCGTGGGCAATCCGCCGTATATCCGGTATGACGACCTTCCCGCCCAGGCATTGTCGGCCTACCGGCGCCTGTACCCGGCGATGGTCGGCCGGTGTGACATTTACGTGGGGTTCATCGAGGCCGGGCTGCGTCAGCTGAAAGACGGCGGGGTGCTGGGGCTCATCTGCGCGGATCGGTGGATGCGGTCGGCCTACGGTGCTGAGCTGCGGCGCATGATCACGAGCGCGTTCGGGGTGGAGGCGGTCATTGAGATGCATGACGCGCCCGCGTTCGAGGATGTGGTGGCCGCGTACCCAGCGGTGATCGTGATCCGCCGGGCCCCGCAGCGGACGGTGACCGTCGCGAGCGCGGGCCCTGGGGCCGGGCCGCTGCCCGACGGCGGGAGCCTGGCCGACAGGGTCGCGAGGCTGGCCCGTGGCCGGGTGGACGCTGTGCCGGGATTCGCCGCGACCATGGTGGACCGGTGGTTCCGCGGGACCGCGCCGTGGCCGTCGCTGCAGCCGCGGCAGCTTGGGCTGCTGCAGCGGCTGGAGGCCCGGTTCGGCCCGCTGGAAGACGACCTGACGGGCACGAAGGTCGGCATCGGGGTTGCCACGGGCGCGGACCGCGTGTACATCACCACAGACCCGGACGTGGCAGAACCCGACCGGGTCCTGCCGCTCGCGATGACCGCAGACACGCGGCATGGCGCTGACGCGGCGACCAATGCCGCCATCGAGGCCTACGGCATCACGGACCTGGCGGAGGTGCGGCAAAGACAACCCCACCAACGTGAGCTTCCCCGCCGACGCCCTCAATTTCCGGCAGTTCGCCGCCGCCGTCGACGCACATGCTCGCGGCTTCATCAACGCACGCCCCTAGCGGTGACACAATCCCAGACCCGCGCGTCAGGCGTCGTTTACATCTGGGATCTCTGTATTGGAGTAGTACGCCTTCTTGAACGGGAAGGCATCTGCGACCCAGCGCCGTAGCGCGACGTAGAGTTTCGTGTAGAAGCCGCGGTGATAGGCATCGGGCGTGACCCACCAGCTCACATCGACGTCGTACTCCAGTAGCGTGTCGGTGAGTGGGGTGCGCCTTCCCATGGGGTAGAGGTAGCAGCATCCGAGGTACTGGTTGTCTGAGTCGTACACGGCATAGGTGAATGAGTATCCTTCGCGGAACTCGAGTTCGTGCCAGACCAGATCGACGTAATTGAAATCCTCGCTGACCGGCTCAGTAGGCCAGCCGCCACCACGAGTCCGTTGGATGATCTCGAGGCTGGCGTTGATTCCTTGCACGTCATCGTGCAGGTCGGCGCGGCTAATCGCTCTGGCGTGGATGTCCTCATGGGCCAGCTCGGTGGGTGGCGTGTACCCGGTGGGCAAGTCGAGGCTCTTGACGAGACCCTTGTAGTCCATGACCGTCTCCTCGTCTAGATGCTGACGAACGTCGAGTTGATGATCTTGCCCATTGCAGGCCTCTGTGTTACCCGTACGGATTCAGCGCCGAAGGTAACGATTTGGTCTCGGCAGGCAAAGTACCCATCCGCCTGATGGCCGGAGCCGAAGTACGGCCGTGGGGGGAAAGCCCGAGTCAGCGCGTGGCCATCAGCGGCACAGCCGTCCTGGTCTGGATCTGACCCGGATGCCTCATTTTGGTGATCGCGGCCTGACTCGGTGTGGAGGTCCGCGGGATCGGTTGCGACCTCTGCTGCGCCGTCCAGGCATGTCCAATTCGCAGCGCAAACAGTCCAGCACGGCAGGGCACTCCCGTCCTGCTCGTCCACCGCAGGGGCGAACGGCATCGTGCCAGCCCCGGAAGGGATACCCATGAGTGGCCAAGATGACATGAGCTCGCCTTCAGGCCGCACTGGTGCTGATCGCGAGGCGCAGCAGCGCCTGTCACGGCGTTCGGTTCTGCGGGGCGCCGCCGGCGCCGGAGTCGCGGGAATCGCCGCCACCGCCCTCGCCAGTACCACGGTACCGGCCTTCGCCGCCTCGGCGCGGCCGGCGGTGCCCGCCGCGCACGGCACGAAGGCCGAGACGAAGGACGCGGACACCGCGGACCAGATCGTCGTACATGTCCGCGATGCCAAGTCGGGAGAGATCGACCTGTTCCGCGGCACAAGCCAAACCCGCGTGCACGACCGGGAGCTGGCCGCACGCCTGGTACGCGCGAGCCGCTGATGAACGCCCAAGCGTCCTGCCATTCTCAGTACAACTTGTGAGGTAATTGATGTCTTCGCATCGCGAGGCACCGGAGATCTCGAAGGATCCGGTCGCCGACAGTACCGATGTCTACGCGTTTGTCAGCCCTGACCAGCCGAACACGGTCACCCTCATCGCCAACTACATCCCGCTGCAGGAGCCCGCCGGCGGCCCGAACTTCTATGAGTTCGGCGACGACGTGCTCTACGAAATACACGTTGACAACAATGGCGACGGCAAAGCCGATATCTCCTACCAGTTCCGCTTCGAGACGGAACTGACCACTCCAGCGAGCTTCCTCTACAACACAGGCCCGATCGGATCGCTCAGCGACCCCAACTGGAACAGCAAGCAGTTCTACCAAGTTACCCGGGTCGACAAATCCGGCGCGCACATCCTGGCCAGCAAGCTCGCCTGCCCGCCGTGCAACGTCGGCGTGCTGTCCACGCCGAACTACGAGGCGAACCTCGGGCATCCGGCCGTGCACTCCCTGGGCAACAACATCAAGGTCTTCGCCGGCCAGCGTGCCGAGGAGTTCTACGTCGACCTGGGCTCGATCTTCGACCTGGGCAACCTGCGCCCGCTCCAGCAGTTCAACGTCTTCGGGAAGGCCGCCGGGCTCAAGAGCGCGCCCGGCGTGAACGCCACTGATCGCCTGAACGTGCACTCCATCGCGATTCAGGTGCCGATCTCCCAGCTGACCGCGACGGGCCGCCCGACGATCGGCGTGTGGACCAGCGCGAGCCGCCGGCGCGTGCGGGTGTCGAGCGAGGAGGAAACCGGCGACTTCTTCAGCGGTCCCTTCAGCCAGGTTTCGCGGCTGGGCAACCCACTTTTCAACGAGGTCATCGTCCCGCTGGGCAAGAAGGACTACTGGAACAAGCAGCAGCCGGCGAACGACATGCAGTTCGCCTCGTTCGTCGCGAACCCCGAACTGGCCGGGCTGCTGCCCGTCCTCTACCCGGGGGCGTTCCCCCATCTCGCTGCCCTCGACAAAGCCGGGACAGCCCGCGCCGACCTGGAGGCGATTCTGCTCACCGGGATCCCGTCCGGCCTGATCAAGGGCTTTACGAACTTCACCGGCCAGACGCAGGCCGACATGCTGCGGCTCAACACGTCGATTCCGCCCACGCCTACCGGCTCCAAGACGTTCAGCATCCTCGGGCTCATCGGCGGTGACCCCGCCGGATTCCCGAACGGGCGCCGGGTGACCGACGACGTGGTCACCATTGAACTGCGAGCCATCGCCGGAGCGGTATTCCCGCTGATCGACCCGAGCTACGTGGTCGACGCGGTCGTCCCTGACGTCACCGACGGCCTGACGGGCAGCAACGTCACCAACCAGCCCCTGTCGGCGTTCCCCTACCTGGGAGTGCCGTACGACGGCTACGACAACCCGTCCTGATCAGATGGATGGGAACACCGGACGCCGGCCGGCACTACAGGCGCTGGCCGGCGCCCGCTTCCCTGTCCCGCGGAATCCCCCGGGTTCTTCAGTCCATAACGACAGCAGGAGCGCATCGCGATGACCGAATCTGCCCCCGGCCCCTCCAGCGCCGGTAGCGTCGTCCTCAACGTCGGGGCCGACATTGGCGCCCTGGTGCTACACACGCCCGCGGACCTTGACGGCCGTGAGATCGAGATCAGCCCATACGGCATCCCGGCCGCCCGGCGTACACACTCACAGGTCCGGGAACGCCGGGCCGGCGGCAGCACGCAGCACGCGGCCGTCTACCCGGGGCTTACCGCCGGTGACTACATCATCTGGCGTGACGCCACCACCCCGGCCGGCACGGTGACCGTCAACGGCAGCCACGTCACCAGCTACCACTGGCCAGACAGTCCGCCGTCCAATCCCGAGCAGTCCTGAGGCCCGGCGGTGTCACGCTTCAAATCTGCTTGAGGAGGGGTGTCCGACCTGGTCATCCTTGATGTGGTGATGGCACGCACGCAGCCGCTCACCCGGTCGGTTTCGCCGTCTCCACGCGCGATCTTCATGACAGTCGCGGGATTCCGCCATGCTGTGTAGTGGATGTCTGCCCCGACTGCCCGACAAGGGGGCCCCAAGATGATCATTGATTGTGCTCACTACCAGGACGGCCGCAGGCAAGGTGAAGGCGCGGTGCCGCTGGAGGAGGCTGCGGCCCGGTGCGGGCAGGGCGGCTTCGTGTGGCTGGGACTGTTCGAGCCGGGACCCGAGGAGCTGGCCCTGGTCCGTGACAGCTTCGGCCTGCACGAGCTGGCGGTAGAGGACGCACAGACCTTTCATATCCGGCCGAAGGTCGAGAGCTACGACGGAGATGTGCGGCTGGTCATCCTGCGTACCGCGCGTTACGACGACGAGGCCGAAGAGGTCGAGTTCGGCGAGATCAGCGTGTTCCTCGCGCCGACCTTCGTGATCACGGTGCGGCAGGGTGTGGCGAGCGAGTTGCGCGAGGCGAGGCAGCGGCTGGAACATCGGCCGGAACTGCTCATCGCGGGCAGCTCAGCCGTGTTGTGGGCGATCCTGGATCAGGTGGTGGACGGGTACGCGCCGGTCGTCGCCGGGCTCGAACGTGACATCGACCAGATCGAGGCCACCGTGTTCTCCGGCGCCGTAGCGCCGACTGAACGGATCTACTCGCTGCGCAGAGAGGCCACCGACTTCTACCGTGCCGTCCACCCGCTGCTCGGCGTTATCGCCACGATCGAACGCGCAGCAGGCCCGGAGTTGCAGCCGTACCTGCGTGACGTCCAGGATCACCTGCTCCTGGTCAACGAGGAGGTCGCCGCCCAACGAGACCTGCTCGGCACGGTCCTGGAGGCAAACATGGCGGTGATCTCGGTCGAGCAGACGAAGGTCAGTGTCCGGCAGAACGCCACCATCGAGCAGCTCACCATCCTGGCCACGGTCTTCCTCCCGCTGACGTTCATCACCGGCTTCTTCGGCCAGAACTTCGCCTGGCTGGTCGGACGCATCAACGACCTCGCCGCGTTCCTCGTCTTGGGCATCGGCGGTCTCGCCGTGCCGTTGGTGCTGCTGTTCTGGTGGCTGAGACGCCGCAGGCTTCACACGAGCACCGGCACCGTGCTCCACGACGGCCGGTTCTAGAAGCGCGTTGGCCAGGTATGGACCGGCTCGTTGGTGTGCATGTGCTCGATGTAGCGCCGGGTCATCAGCCGCAGTGCCTCCGGGCGGTCGGTAGCGCTGCCCTGGTCGGGTCCTGCGATGGTGGCTATCTGCCAGGCGGCGCCGGTCTGGCCGGTAAGGCAGCGCTGCTCGATGATCCCCAGCAGGCGGTCGGCATGGACCGGATTAACGCCCCAGCGGCCGAGTCCCTCGCGGGCCAGCGGCACCAGGCGGCGCAGTATGAGCTCGGCTGCTGGCGCTTCACCGAGGCCCGGCCAGTAGAGTTGCGCATCCAGGCCGTAGCGCGCTGCCTCATGAAGGTTCTCGGCCGCGGTGGCGAATGACATCTGGGTCCAGACCGGGCGCTGCGCCTCGGCGAGGGCACGCACGAGTCCGTAGTAGAACGCCGCGTTGGCCATGACGTCAGCGACGGTCGGGCCAGCCGGGAGGACCCGGTTTTCCACCCGCAGGTGCGGCTGGCCGTCGACCACGGCATAGACGGGTCGGTTCCAGCGGTAGATAGTTCCGTTGTGCAGGCTCATTTCGGCCAGCTGCGGGCAGCCACCGCGCTCAAGCACCGCCAGCGGATCCTCGTCGTCGCAAATCGGCAGCAACGCTGGAAAGTACCGGATGTTCTCCTCGAACAGATCGAACACCGACGTGATCCAGCGCTCGCCGAACCACACGCGGGGCCGCACTCCCTGCTGCTTCAGCTCATCCGGCCGGGTGTCCGTGGCCTGCTCAAACAGCGTGATCCGGGTCTCATGCCACAGCTGCCGGCCAAACAGCACGCTCGTGCAGGCAGCTTCGGGGGTGATGCTGTCCGCATACGTGAGGAGTTGCTCGGCGCCGTCGATCGCGATGCGCATGTCCTCCCCGCGCGCCGCGAAGATCTGCTCGTTGAGCACCCGGTAGCGGGCGTTGGCCGACAGGGTCCCCTCGTGCATGTGATGTTCTTGCAGTGTCGGCAGGATGCCGATCATGACCAGGCGGCTGCCGGTGCCGCGGGCCTTGGCGTCTGCGGCATTGAGGCTGGCGCGGATCTCCTGCTCCAGGTCCCCTAGCGCGTCACCATCAAGCTGGCGGGGCGGCACATTGATCTCGAGATTGAACTGCCCAAGCTCGGTCGCCCAGGCCGGGTCCGCGATCGCGTCGAGCACTTCGGCGTTGCGCATGGACGGCGCCCCGTGGGAGTCGGCCAGGTTCAGCTCGATCTCCACGCCCACCCGCGACGGATCGGACTCGAACAAGCGCTCGCGCAGCATCCGGGCGAACACGTCCAGCGAGCGCTGCACCTTGTCCCGGTACTTGCGCCTGTCCTCGCGGCTGATCTCGATCGCCTGTATGTCACGGCCCATAAGGCCCCCGCTCAATGAGATAGGGAGACCATGTACCCCTGCAGGCACTGTACACATTCGCACGGCGGCGGGGCGCCATTGTCACCGCCGCGTGGAGCAGGCACTATGTGCGGGTGATTGGCGCAACTGGAGTGGCGGGTGCCTGGGCAGGCGACGCCGTGGCGATTTTCCGGGTGCCCGATCCGGCGCACCGGCTGGCGGGCGTGCGTCTCAGGCCGGACGTGCGCATCGCTGGCGACCTGCTCGACTTCCGCCGCATCGGCGCTGAGTGGGAGCTGGTCATCGGCCGGCCGCCGGTGAGCCGGATGGAGTACCTGGTCGAGCTCCGCTACTCCGGCGGCAGCAACGAGATCGTGCCGCATCCGGGTAACCCACGGCAGGTCGAGGGCGCGTTCGGGACGAAGAGTGTTCTTGAATTTCCCTCCTACGCGCCGCCCGGCTGGCTCATGGCCCCCGCCGAGCCGGGCCGCAGCCACGCCTTCGGCGTGCCTGTCCCCTGGCTCGACGGCGCGATCTCCGTGCGGACGTGGTCTCCGGCCGGTGCCGGGGACGACGAGCCACTCCCGCTGCTCGTGGTGCACGACGGGCCGGAGTACGACGTGCTGGCCAGCCTCACCCGTTACCTCTCGGCGGGTGTGGCCGGGGGATGGCTACCGCGCCTGCGAGCCGCGCTGCTCGACCCAGGGCCGCGGGACCGCTGGTATTCCGCCAACACGCGCTACGCTCGCGCGTTGCGGCTCGCGGTGATCCCCGCCCTGGCCAGCCGGCTGGCGACCACCGTGCGGGTAGGAATGGGCACCAGCCTCGGCGGCCTGGCGATGCTGCACGCCCACTGCCGACATCCCGACGCGTTCGACGCGCTGTTCCTGGAATCCGGCAGCTTCTTCAGCCCGCTCTTCGACAGTCACGAGCGGCGGTTCCCCTACTACCAGCGCATTGTCCGGTTCGTAGCCGACGTGCACCGTGGCACGCTCCCAGCCCGGCGGGTGCCAGTGGTCCTCACCTGCGGCGCGATCGAGGAAAACGCCGAGAACAAACCGCCTCATGGCGCAGAGCCTGCGTGCGCAGGGTTACCAGGCGGCGCTGCATGAGGTACCCGACATGCACAACTACACAGCCTGGCGTGACGCGTTCGATCCCCATCTCACGCGGCTGCTCCAGCAGGTGTGCCCATGAGCCGGGAGGTGGCCGAGCTATGGTCGGATGCCCTCGGTGCCGCGGGCACGATTATCCGCTACGGCCACTGGGGACGCGCGGTGCTGGCGTTCCCCTCTGAGCAGGGCAGGGCCTGGGATTTCGAGAACAACGGCATGGTCGGCGCGGTGGCCGACCTGATCGACGCGGGACGGTTGAAGGTCTACTGCGTCGACAGCTACGACGCGGCGTCGTGGTCCAACCAAGACGTCCCGGTCGAGGAGCGGGCGCGCCGGCACGGCTGCTACGAGTCGTGGATTCTTAACGATGTTCTGCCGTGGATCTACCAAGACTGCGGGGGTGCGGCGGAGGTGGTGGCCCTCGGCTGCAGCTTGGGTGCCTTCCACGCGGCCAATTTCGCGCTCAAAAGGGCCGACCTGTTCCCACAGGCGATGTGCTTCTCAGGTAACTACGACCCCGCATCGTGGCATGGGTGGGGCGAGCGGGGCACTGCGGCATACTTCAACAGCCCCCTCGACTATGTCCTGGGTTCCGCAGATGACGGTCCGCCTAGTGACCGAAAAATAGGCGTTGAAGTGCGGGAACGCGAAAGAGCCCAGTGACGGGGCGTGTCACTAGGCTCTGGCGTTCGCGCAGGTCAGGAGGCCGGGGGTGCGGGGTC
>WNFG01000404.1_pt1 | contig 44091 bp, 37 predicted proteins | sample 5400431 | NCBI WGS metagenome assembly WNFG01 (sample SAMN13153346, study PRJNA577476) | soil metagenome | isolation source: 120 cm saprolite under Douglas fir tree site 2 hole 3 replicate 2 | place: USA:California | collected 2015-04-18
TGATCTCGCGGAAGCGAACATGGCGATCCGCAGTGGCATGAAGCGAGTACGCCGTTCTTCCCAACTGCCAATTTCTTTCCTGAAGCACGCAGGCCTTTCTTTTTGACTTAGCTGTCACTATATTATGCGAGATTCAGTAGAGCTCGACAGAAAGCAGTATTTGTGCGAATGAATCCTAAATCTTTTCTTGTGAATGTCTTCACGGTGGCGAACCAATGTGTCAAGTACCAACGAGTGCCACCGCTCATGCGACGCAAAGTCGAATCCCTCTTCCTCCGCCAGACCTTCGAGGTGGGTTGCCTTTGTTGCGCGAATAGCGCACTGATCTTCGTTTTATTATTGGGCAAGTGCAGTGTGATTGTCCGCCCCAGGCCCTTCCCTGCACGCCTACACTAGAAAGACATATCGTATGTCTTCTTCCCGCAGAATCGCCTGGATGTTGGGGATTTGGTTGCTCATCCTCATCGTCTATTCGGCAGTATCACTGTCGCTTCCCCGCGGCTCGGCGTCGCTTTTGACATTTGGCAACCTGGTGCAGTGCGTCGTGCCGTTGCTGGCGAACGCAGGCTTACTGCTGAACGCAGGAACGCCTCACTGGCGAAGAAACCTCTTCTGGATGCTCATTGCCCTGAGCTGCACACTCTGGATGTTCGGGCTGTTCCAGTGGACCTACTACGAGGTCTATCAACATAAGCCGCTCCCCGATCTGTATCCGGGCGACATTATGTTCTTCCTGCGCGGCATCCCGCTCATGGCGTCGCTCGCATTGTTTCCGCATCGCAGGGGTGAAGAGAATCGCCTCCGTTTTGGGTATCTGGATTTTGTGCTGCTGTTAATGTGGTGGACGTTTTTCTACATCTTCAGCGTGTTGCCCTGGATGTATGCGACGCCTTCGCTGGGACAGTACAACCACAATTACAACGTTGTTACAAACTTTCAAAACATGGTCGTCGTCGTGGGATTCGGCATTCTCGCGTTGCGGACGCGGGGCGCATGGCGGACGATCTATGCCAATCTCTTCGGTGCCGCCACGCTCTACATGCTTGCTTCGCTGACACTCGATGTGGCCTCGGATGTGAAAGAATATTACACGGGAAGTCTCTACGATATCCCCTTGATCTCCTCTTTCCTGTGGTTCGCAGTAGCGGGGGTGATTGCCTATCAACTTGGGGACAGGCTGGACGCTCCGGCGGACGATTTTTACGAATCCGAATCGGACTCCAGTGGCGAGGAAAGAAGCGTCTGGGCTTCGTGGCTGGCGATGGCCGCGGTCATCTCTCTTCCGTTGTTTGCGATCTACACCTTGCGGTATGGCCATGACACACGTGAGGTGCGCGATTTCCGTCTGATGACCACGCTCGTTGCCGCCCTTCCCCTCGCTTTGGTTGTCTTCCTGCGGACGCGAATGGCCGACCGCGACCGCTCGCGGCTTCTTGCTCAATCGCAACAATCCGTCGAGAATCTGAAACGGCTACAGGCGCAATACGTGCAATCCGAAAAACTGGTTTCTCTCGGCCAGCTTGCCGCGGGTGCGGCCCACGAGATCAACAATCCATTGGCAGCGATTCTTGGGTTTTCCGATTTGCTCGCCGACGACCCGACAATTCCGGAAAAGGCCCGTGCGACCGCCGCAAAAATACGCGACCAGGCGCGCCGTACAAAGACCCTGGTTGGCAATCTCCTGAGCTTTGCGCGGCAAGTTCCTCCCGAGCGTACGCTCCTGGACATCAACACAGTGGTGAACAACGCCGTGCAGCTGCGCGCTCTTGATTTGCGCTCCGCCACCACGCGGGTAGAATTGCAGCTCGAATCCGTTCTCCCAGGCGTACGCGGCGATGGCAATCAATTGATGCAGGTTTTTTTCAACATCATCAGCAATGCTCTAGAGGCCATGGAAGCGGCCAATGGCGGCGTCCTTACCGTCAAAACCATCCGAGACCGTTCCAACGTCGTGGTTTTGTTTTCCGACAGCGGCCCCGGCATCAAGGAGCCACATCGCGTCTTCGATCCTTTCTATACGACCAAGCCCGTCGGCAAAGGCACGGGTCTGGGTCTCAGCATATGCTTCGGCATCATCCAGGAACACGCCGGAAAGATTTTCTGTTACAACCGTCAGGAAGGTGGCGCAGTTTTCCGCGTGGAACTGCCCGCAGTTCTGGCGGCCCTCCCCGCCAAAGATCTGCAACTCACCAGCGCTTCGGCGGAGCCAGCCAAGCCCTCCTGACAGATTCTCGATTCCCGGCTTTCAAAGGATGGGCTCCCGGAAGTGTCGCAAGACTCGTGTTAGAGTTTTGCTTCTGATTTTTGAGGTCGGACAGGGAGTTGTGATGCCGGAGATAGCCATTCAGACCCACAAACTGACGCGGACCTTCGGGAACCTCACTGCCGTCGAGGCTATCGATCTCCAGGTTGCTGCCGGGCAGTTCTTTGGTTTTCTCGGGCCAAATGGCGCTGGAAAATCCACGACCATCAAGATGCTAACCGGTCTGCTGGCTCCCACGGCTGGCAGTATGCAGCTTTTAGGCTTGGATTTTGCCGCAAATCCAGTCGAAGTGAAGCGCCAGATCGGCGTCGTTCCAGAGGGCATGGGCCTCTTTGAACGACTGACGGGAAGCGAGTATTTGCACTTCGTCGGCCGCATGTACGGCCTGGACCGCCAAACAACGCAGCAGCGTTCTGCGGAGTTGCTGGATTTCATGCAGCTTACCGACCGGCCCCAGACGATGGTCGCAGACTACTCGCATGGCATGCAGAAAAAATTGGCGCTTGCTGCCGCCGTCATCCACGGGCCGCGCATTCTATTTCTCGATGAACCGTTCGAAGGCGTGGACGCGCTCGCCGCCGGTGCGTTGAAGGCGCTACTCGGCCGCATGAGGGAGCGTGGGACGACAATCTTTCTGACTTCTCACGTACTGGAAATTGTCGAGCGACTGTGCAGCCACGTGGCCATTATTCACAAAGGCAGGCTCGTCGCGCAGGGTTCATTGAACGAATTGCGCGCGGGAGTCGCCGGAGCGGAAGGAAATCAAACCACGCTAGAACAGATCTTCCTCTCGATCGTCGGCCAGGAAGGCGCGTCTCGCCCCCAGCTCGAGGAGCTCTCGTGGCTGATGTAACACGCTCCGCTGGCATCATTGAACAGATTCGCCTGGTTGCCGGACTTCGCTGGCAAATCCGTCGAAACGGCCTTCGAAAGAAGAACAATCGCCTCGATTTAATCGGTCTCATTTTTGCCGGCGTCTTCAGCAGCATTTTTGTTCTCGGATTGTGCTTTGCGTTCTACGCCGGTGCGTATTTTTTCCTTTCAAAAGGCCGAGGAGACGGGATTGCCTCGCTCTTCTGGGGCATTTTACTTTTCTGGCAAGTCGTCCCGGTCTTTGTTGCGGGGTTTAGCGCAAATTTCGAGTTTCGAGCGCTTCTACGGTTTCCGTTGAGCCTCGGCGCGTTTTACGTCATCGGTTTGGCCTATGGGCTCGCCGATTTCCCTGCGATTGCGTCGGTCTGTTGGCTTCTGTCCATGACCCTTGGAGCCACGGTAGCTAAGCCAGGTATTTTGCCGGCCATGCTTTTGATCGTCTCCGTGTTCGTGCTGTTCAACGTGACGCTTGAACGATTAATCGGCTCGTGGCTGGAAAAACTGTTGTCCCGGCGCAGGACTCGCGAGATTTTCCTGGGACTGTTTGTCCTCTCGATGATTTCCCTTAACTTCATCAGCCCGCTCGTACAACGTTACGGCACGGAAGCACGCCCCCTTGTTATGCGCCTCTTGCCTTACTTCGTGGTGTTCCCCCCTTCCCTCGCTGGCCGCGCTATCGCGGCAATCTCGCAACTTCATCCAGCAGGCTTCCTGGCAGCCTCGGGTGGACTCTTGCTCTACCTGTTTTTTTTCAGCGTACTTCTGTGGAAGCGTTTCGCTGCCCAATATCGTGGCGAAGAGCTCAGCGAGACTGCTGCGCCGATCCGCCCGATAGTTGAACACATCGCAAAAACAGAACAAGGCGCAGATGGCCTGGGTCTTCTTTCGCCGCAGGTGGCCGCGGTCGTACGAAAAGAGTTTCGTTATCTCACGCGCAACGGATTCGCGTATCTGACACTTCTGATGCCACCGCTGCTGGTGCTGGTCATCAGTTCGCAGTTTGCAGGCCGCCACTCGACCGTTTCTGGGAAAGCAGTCTCGGCGGAAATGTTTTTTCCCGGTATGATGGCCTATCTCATCCTCATTCTCATGGCGCCGGCCTACAACAGTTTTGCCTATGAGGGCCGTGGCATTCAGACGTACTTCACCGCGCCGCTGCGCTTCCGCGATGTCTTTCTTGGAAAAAACCTGGTGCTGGTTACGGTTCTTACGCTGGAAATTACTTTGTCCATAGCCATGCTGGCCGGGCTTGTGGGCTTGCCTTCGTTTCCGAGGCTCGCCGCCACGATTGCCGCGATCGTCTTCACCATCGTCGGCCAGCTCACCGTAGCGAACTGGTCTTCGCTTAGCTTTCCTCGCAAACTCGAATTCGGCCGGATGCGTGGCCAGCGGCAATCCGGGATGGCCGTGCTCGTTGCGTTTGGTTCGCAGATTTTGACGGGAGCAATTTCAGCGGTGATCCTTCTCACCGGGCGCTGGCTAGAAAATCCCTGGCTCCCGGCAGAAGCTTTTGTGTTTCTGGCCGCCGCCGCTGTCGGCGGCTATTTTGCATCCCTAGACACACTCACCACGCTCGCGGAGAAAAAGAAAGAGACCTTGATCGAAGCGCTCTGTCGCTGAGACGTCGCGGTTCTGCTGGATTCCCATGTGGACGCTTCGCGGAGCGGTCAAGCTCATAGTGAATAGTATTCGATATATTAGCTGTAGATATTTCTCAGAGGCGGGCACGCAGATCCCTCCACTACGCGGCTCGCGTTTCGCGAGCAAAGGAGAAAGCCAGCCGCTCCGGTTGGGATGACCGCGGGGAAGGCGCGGGATTACGCTGGACAGGTCGGGGCACGCGGCGCTTACACACTGCGGTGCCGAAAATGTGGACGGATGGTCCCGCTAACGTCCAAACATGGAATAGGAGGTACCTGGCGACGCGCGCTGCGAGGGCGGTTGCGTCTGCTGTTGACGACGCGATGCGGCTGCAATGGCGTCATCCGCCGGACGATTGGCGATGCGCTCGAGAGCGTCTGCGATGCGGGACAACTCGAACGAAACCTGGTCGGTTCCGCTGGACCTCTTCAGCATGACGATGCGCTTTCGACTGAAGTAAAGCGCGGTCCAGAACAACAATCCCGTCACAACAGACACGAGAATCATGATCAGGTCGTGGCTCGTGATGGTGACGCTTCTGCCGGCAAAAGTAATCAAGTGATCCGAGAACAAAGTTTCCTCCTGGGCTGGGCCTTACGGTTCACTGGCTTGCGGCTGGATGAAAGCAAGGCTGGGTTACTACGAGTCGTACTAGCGCTTGAGCTGAGGAGATGACTTTCGCAAGGACGCGATCAGGTCATGCGCGGCCGCTGGAGCTTCCACATGCGATTCCGTGATGATCTTGGCGGCGCTTGTGGATTTGCCGTAGAGCTTGCGATTCGCGTCTTCATCCGGACGAAGTGTCGAGCCTTCAAGAGAGATACCGGCAAACGCGCCTCTTGCACGGGAGTAGCTCAGAATTTCCGCGCGCATGTAAGCGTCAGTGTCGGCGGAAGCTGAACGGCCCTTCGGTCCCGCGGCGGCGGAAGCGTCCGCGCCTAGCTTTACCTTGGTGTGAAGCAGGCTGCCTGCGCCACGATCGTTCATGACGAGAAAAACGAAGTCGGTGGCTTCTCCACCAATCTGCAAACCGATGCTGCCGCCTTCCAGCGCGTACATGGCTGGCGCGCCCCAAGGACCGGTGAAGTCCTTGCCGGTGCGGCAGACCATCGTGCCGCGGCCGTAGCTGCCGCCAACAACAAACGCGGCTTTCAACACCGACGGCATCACGACGACGCAACGAGCCTTGTCGAGCAGGTCTTGCGGAATGTCGTCAGGAACATTGAGGATTTCCTGGATGACTTTTCCTGCGTTCTGAAGACGATCCTGTTCCGTTTTTGCTTCGGCCGGATTTTTTGCGGACGACAATGGGCCCAGAACGAGTGTGCCCGCAAGTAGAACGATGCAACACTTTGTGTGAGTCATTTGCGGCGCCTCCTTCAGCGCATGTTTTTTCCCGGTGCAAACTTCAGGTTTAGATTTCGAGCGGGCTGGTCGTGTTTGGGTTCGTGTTCCCAGCGATGGAAGGGCAACTTTTGCTCCAAACTCGCACTGAATCTGGTAGAGGGCTGAAAATTCAATGGCATACGGAAAATGTGAAGACAGTTTGTTCGAGGTCCGGCTTCCTGCGGCTGAAGAGAAACCGGTAAAATTTGCAGGGGTTGGTGGAAAAAATAATCGAAATCTATGTACCAGTACTGCGACCGGCGCAGTGACTCAACACTCGTAAAATTCCAAGAAGCCACAGGTTACGCAATGTGGCGAGACAACTACATTACCTAAGCGCGACGGCAGGCGAGAAAGTCAGCGGGGCCAGAGCCAGCCGAAGGTGCCGGCGGTCAGCATGCCATAGACAAGTCCATCGAAAATTTCTTTGAGCGTCACACTCCAGGGCTGACCCTTCCAGATGCTGTTGACCACGGGTCCCAGCCCGTAGGACATAAAGGCCGCGGTGCCCGCAACGCGAAACACTACGGGATAGGGCGCGCCGAACGCAACGGTGTAGCCCGTGAGACAGGCGACGAAGACGCCGATGATAAGGCAATAAACAAACCACAGGCCGAGGAATTTCGGCATGGCCGGCGGGCCGCTAGGATACAAGGTCAGAAACCCGACTGGTCCCTGCTTGAATTTTTCCTGCGTGGCGGGTGACTTCATGTCCTTGTGAGTGCAAAAAGGAAAATGATAGAGACCCGGCTGCAACCCGGCAGCGCGCAGAACGGGGAGGAGCTTGTCCTCGTCGGGGAGCTGCTTGTAGTCGCTGCGGTGGTAGGGCAGAAGCATGTGGATGATGGAGCTGGCGATAAACACGATTACCGCCGACAACAGGATGGGGAGCCACAGAGCAGTGAGAGAAACCACGCGCAGCCTCCTTGGGAGAGTGAATGAATGGCCGGAGATTTGAGCGCGAGGTTATCGGAAAATCGGGGGAGGGTCAAGGGGCGGGAGAGCAGCGGGAGAGCAGCGGGAGAGCGCGTGTTGTAAAAGTGAGGAGAGATTCCTCTCTGCGCAGGCCCTTTCGCAGGAGCGAAAGGGCAAGAATAAAGCCGGCCTGCAACGTTTCGGAATAAGCAGGTGGGGGGAATGTGACGACAGTACCGCGCGCCCGCGTCTACTTTCTACCGTCTGGAAGACTGAATTCGGCGCTAAACAGCGTCGGCCTCAGCGGGATGTGTACTGGCGCGGTCGTGCGGGTGAAGATGGCATCGTGCGGAAAGTCAATAGATCACTTTCAGGGAGAACTGGATCTGGCGCGATGGGCCGGCGGTCCTGCTGATGAAGCCGAAGCCGCTGCCAAGGACGATGTTGGAGGGCAGACCGAAATTGACTACGTTGAAGATATTGAAGAACTCGGCGCGAAATTGGAGGATCGCGAGTTCGCCGTTTCCGCGATGGCCGAAGGCAGTGTCCTTGATCAAGGCCGTGTCAAAATTGCGGAAGCCGGCGGCACGAAAGGTGCTGCGGCCGAGCGTGCCGAAGCGGCCGTGGTTCGGGCCGGTTCCACCAGGCACGCTTAGGGGAATCTGGAAAAAGGAGCTGTTCTCCGCGCCCATCCCGAAGTAATCCTCGCGAGTGGTGCGGCCGGTGGAAAAATTCGGTAGAGCGAGAAGGTCGGGGCGATCGGTGCCGCCGGCGCCTGCGCCGGTTTGCTGGACTCCCGAGTAGACGGTGAAAGGGGGTCCACTGGTCAAAGTGGAGATGCTCAGGAACTGCCAGCCTTTGGTGAGAATCTTGGGCACCGGCTGGAGAAAGCGAATGCGGTCCAGGGGCAGTGACTGGATCAGGCTTAGCGTGAAAACGTGTGTGACATCGAACGTGGAAGGTCCCTTGTCGGCGTTTGAATGGAAAGGATCCTGGGGCAAAGTCTGCAAGATCACGCCGGGGCTGCCGGAAATGCCGCCGGGCACGGCACTGGTGTCATCCAGGCTTTTGGAAAACGTGTAACTGGCCTGAAAGCTCAGGCCCATTCGCGCGGTGCTCTGGCTGAGCGCAAAGGCCGGATCCGCGCCTCCGTAACCGTTCGGCGAGAGGATGCTGGCGAGATGAATTCCCGCGGTGCCAACGTAGGAGGCGCTCAGCTTGATGCCTCCGATTTCATGGTCCATGCCGAAGGTGTCCGTGGCGATATACCCATTGCGGAAATGTGGATCAAAGCTGATGGCCGTGAATAATTGAACCTGATTGCCCGGGGTTAGAACAGCTAAATCGTCCTGGAAACGCTGCACGTCCATCGGAATGTTTGGAGGAAGGTTGCTGCTGCTTCCGGAAGCGAAGAGCAGCTCACCTCGGGTGGTATAGACGGGAGGAAGTGTGAGGGGCGCAACAGAATCCTGAAAGTTCAGCGGGAAACCGGGACGAGCGGTAACCAAGGGTTGAAAGACAAACGGAAATGCGCCAGTGACATAATTCTGGAGCCACAGGTTGGGGAGAATGGTGGTGATGGCGCCGCCAGCATGGATGGTGGTGTGTTTGGAAAGGCCGTAGTCGAGAGAGAGTCGCGGGCCCCAGCCGCTCCCGTCCATGGCGTACGGAGGTTGCGGATTGTATACGTAAATTTGTCTTGTGCCCGGAGCCAGGAAGCCCGTGGGCTTGCCATCCGGCCCAACCGGTATGGCAAGTGACGTGCGATGTTTCGCCTCATGAATGCGGCTATTCACCTCATAACGGAAGCCATAGTTGACGCTCAATCGAGCGGTGGCTTTCCAAGAGTCCTGAAAATAGAAGTTGTAAGCCTCGCGACGGACAGCGGCGGCGTCAAATTTATTTCCTTTTGGCGTCAGATTCGCGGCCGCAGTCACAGTGTAGGAATAGGGTGTCGCGGTCAGAAGACCAGTGAGGGAATCGGGGAGTTTATCTCCTGGATGGATGTCATTCTGGCCGCTGGCGGAACGAATCAGGACGGGAGAATAAGCGGTGCCTCCTCCGAACGTATAGAGCCCGTTGGGATTCGTACCAAAAATCGTGGTATCGCGGTTGAAGCGCAGCTCCGCCCCCCACTTGAAGGAATGGGAAGCGCGCGTGTAAGTCATGTCCTGTTGGAATTGGTAGACGTTCCCGTACGAACCGAAGATGGATCCATCCGCGGAATTGAAGCCTTGAAATAGGCCGTCGCCAAAGGCAAGCGCAGGCTGGGTTTCGTTACTAGTGATGAATAGTGGCGTGCTGCGAATGAAGCCGAGAGCCGTTTGAAAACTGAAATGCGGCGTGGGAGCGCGCGAATATCTTATGGCGAAATTGCGCTGGTGATCAGAGAATTTCACACCAAAATCCGGATCAATGGCGGTTTGATCGGGGTTAGTAGTTGGCCCGCTGACCTGGTTACGGCTGGCGCGCAGGAACAAGGTTGACTGGCTGGAAAGGCGATGATCGAGCCGGAGCGAAGCCTGATCCGTTCTGGTAACAACTTTGGAGGAGGTAGCGAAGGTACGCGCGCCGTAAGCGCCGTTAGGATCGTTCGGCAGGGGATAGCGTGCGAGCAGCGGCGCGATGCTGCTGCTAACGGGAACGGTCAGCGTATCGCCGGGAAATGTGGTGGTGTCGATTCCCTGCCGCTCCGCGACGGTCGGAACAGGAAATACTTGAGTGGTCCCGAGAACCTGCCGGAAGCCTTGATACTCCGCGAAATAAAATGTCTTATCGCGGCCATCGTAAGTTCGCGGAAGCACGACCGGGCCGCCGTTGGTGAGACCGAATTCATTGCGGGAAAACGGCGGGAGACGGCGAGTGCTCAAATCGCTCTTGTGGTCAAAGAAATTTCGTGCGTCGAACGCCGCATTGCGGACAAATTCGAAAAGGCTGCCGTGGACTTGATTGCCGCCGGACTTCGTGACCACGTTCGTGAATCCAGCGGCCCCGTGACCCGTGTCAGCAGGCATGACACCGGAGTTGGATTGCACTTCCTGGATAGCGTCGACGTTGAAGTTGGAAAACGTAGCGCCGCCGAGCTCGGGGTCAGTGGTGTCCGCTCCATCGATGGCAAAGACCGCGGCGGAGCCACGCTGACCGTTGACGGCGAATTGCTGCGTGAAATTGGCGGCGCCGTTGGTGTCCGTCATGGTGCCGGCGGCAAGGAGAAGAAGCCTGCTAAAGTCGCGTTCATTGAGTGGCAGGCTGGACACTTCGCCGGTGGAGAGACGCTCGCCACCACTGGCCTGGGGAGAAGCGGTAGTCAAAGAGGCAATGAGGAGAAGCTCCTGGCCCTGAGCCGAGAATTGAAGACCGGAGGCGAGTGCGGCGCCGTCTTTGATGATCACGGGGGCCGCCGCAGTCCAAATCTTGCCCGCAACGCTTACCGTGAGAGTGTAGTTGCCCGCTGCGACTGCAGTGAATGCGAACTGGCCCGTCGTGGAAGTTGTGGCGGAATATTCGCGGTGGACGTCCACCCCAATGAGCCTGATGGCGGCGCTATCTACGGGATGCCCCCCCGAATCGCGCAGGACGCCGCTCCAGGAAGGCGGCGGTGAAGAGTGGAGAGGGGCAACCAGGGGAAACACGAGGGCTAGCAAGAATGCCCATGTGAGCGAGCGGGGCCAGGAGCGCATCGGGAAGCATTATACCCGTGTTGCTTCCGGCCACGGCCGCAGCAAGGGCGGCCCGGCGAGATCTTGCGATGATTAACGAGCAGTGACGGCAGACTGAGGAGCGGCAGAAAGGGCGCGGAGAGATTCCGTGTAGGGGGCGCGGGCGATGCCGCGTTCGGTGAAGATGGCGGCGATGTAGCGGGCGGGTGTGACGTCAAACGCGGGATGTGCGGCGTGCACATCGGGAGCGATGCGGACGCCCTGGAGATGCGTGACTTCGGCGGCGGAACGCTCTTCGATGGGAATGTGATCGCCGTCGGGAATAGAGAGATCGAACGTCGAAACCGGTGCGGCGATGTAAAAGGGAACACTATTTTCTTTGGCGAGGACGGCGATCTGGTAGGTGCCAATCTTGTTGGCGGTGTCGCCGTTGGCGGCGATGCGGTCCGCGCCGGTGACGACGGCGCTGACTTTTTGTGTTTTCAGGAAATGACCGACCATGTTGTCGGTGATGAGCGTGAGCGGGATGCCGCCTTTGTGGAGTTCCCAGGCGGTGAGGCGCGCGCCCTGGAGATATGGGCGCGTTTCGGGAACGAGGATATGCAGTTTTTTCCCCTGTTCGAAAGCGACGCGAATGACGCCGAGGGCGGTGCCGATGCCGGCGGTAGCTAGCGCGCCGGCGTTGCACTGGGTCATGACGCGGCCGTCGCGGGGCATGAATTCCGCGCCAAACCGGCCGATGGCTTCGTCAGTGGCCTTTTTTTCGAGATGAATTTGCTGCGCTTCCTCGACCATGCCTTGCTTGATTTTGACGAGGTCGGAAGTCTGCGAGGTAAGTTCCGCGAAACGGCGCTGCATGCGCTCGAGGGCCCAGAAGAGATCCACGGCGGTGGGGCGTGTTTTGGCGAGGGTGCCGCAGATTTCCTGGAATTCCGGGCGGAGCGCTTCGACAGAATTCGCACAGGAATGCAGAACGCCCAGGGCCGCGCCCATGGCGGCGGCGACGCCGATGGCGGGCGCGCCACGAATGACCATTTCACGAATGGCTTTGGCAACTTCGCGATAGTCGGTGTAGGTATAGAAAATTTCTTCAGCGGGAAGACGGCGCTGGTCCAGCATGACCACGCCGCGGTTCGTCCATTCAATGGGTCGCGCTACATACATTCCGGCTTTGTCCTCTATAGACATCCATTGTACCGGAGGAGTACGCCAAGAGAAATGAAGGTTGGTGACACGGGTGAAACGCCGGTTGTACTTGCCCGCGTTCCAGATGCAGAAGAAACTGGCGTCGATGGCGGTGGTGATCCTGGATAGAAAAACAGGGCAAAAAAATCTCCATCAACCCGGGCGAGCCGCAAATCGGGAAACCTCAGTAAAACCATCATTCCGCTGAAAGCTCCAAGGACTGGAGGTCACGCTTATGCATAAGGGCGGAAGGTCAGAATTTCTTTCAACGGCGTAGCAGCCTCAGGAATGCGGGCGCATCTGAGTGAAGCCCTTGGTGGCGATGAAGGAGGTGACGGCGATCATGGAGTTGTAGCCAAGATGGAGAAGAAAACTAGCGACGACGGTGCCGGTGCGAGCGCGCGCGAAAGTGAAAATAATACCGACGAGCGTAAGAAGTGCGACTAAGCCCGATGTCCAGCCGAGCTGCGCTCCGTGCATCAAGCCAAAGAGGAGCCCGGTGATCAGAATGCCGGGGAGGACACCGAGGGATTTCGCGAAAAGGGGATAGAGGTAGCCGCGAAAAACGGTTTCTTCGACGAGCGGCGCGACGAATACGGCCATGGCCATCAGCAACATGGCACCGGTACGGCTCTTGAAGAGTTCCTGGATGGGGACGTGGTCGACATTCTTGATGCGCGAACTGGCGATGGCGACAAAGATGGCCAGACCGCAGCCGGAAAAGAAATACATCCAGGGACTGCCCTTGCCGGCAATGGGGTCGGTGTTCAGTTTTTTCCAGCCTAACGTTTTCCAAAATGGAAGGCCGCGGAGCACGGAGAGCGTCACGTACAGAAAAAGAAATATGAGCGCAAACCAGAGGATATTCGTGCCGACGAGGAATTGCGGTTTGGATTCGATCAGTTGTTGCAATTGCTTTTGCGAGAGGTGCTTGTTCGCGGAAAGCAAAACAACGCCGCCGAGTTGGACGATCACCAGGCTAGCGAAGCCGAAAATCAGAAAGACCACGAGATGCACCCAAGACCAGGGAACGCGCAGGTCTTCGGGAAGAGAAGAGCTTAGGTAGGTGGCAGGGGTAAGCGCGGCATAGGAAATGGGGTCGCCGGCGAGCGGAGGCGCGGGCGGTTCCGGCGACGCATACTCGGTAGGCTGGTCCGGCGCAGACTGCGCGGGAAGATTCTCATCGGGCGTTTTCAGCGGATTGTCGTCGTCGAGGCTCATCGTTTTCCGGGCCGCGCTTTCCTTGGCCAGCCAGCGGCCAGCGCGGCGGCGACCAGCGGCAAGAGCAGCTCGTGGTGGCCGGTGATGGCGTAGCCGTGCGATTCGGGTCCGCGGCGGCCGTGCGCGGACGCGGTGGGACGCTTCACTACATTCTGCAACGGACGGTAGTGCTGAATAAAGTCGAAGTTCGCGGTGGTAATGGGGCGAAGCGGAACGCCCAGATTGCGAACGACGGAAACAGCCTTGAGAAAAACTTCGGGGAGTAGGACGGCAGAGCCCCAATTGAGATAGACGCCGCCTGGATGCATTTGCTCGACGAGAGCGCAGAAGAGGCGGAAGTCGTAATGCGTGGCAGCGCCGAGCGCGGCGCCATCGGCGGCGGGGTGCACATGGGGGATGTCCGTGCCGATGGCGAGATGAATGGTGACCGGGATGCGATGTTTGTAGGCAGCAACGAGAACGCTGGAATCGGCATGCTTGACCTTGAGGATGCAGCTCGAAAGGAATTGTCCGGCGGCTTCACCGTAGCCGATGCGAATGCGGTGCGAAAGCTTGGCGATTTCGTTGATGTATTGGCCGGTTTCGCTGGCCATCCCGAATTGGCCTTCGCCGAGGCCGGCTTCGACGTCCTCCGAGGTGTTGCCGGCGAGAGCGATTTCGAAATCGTGGATGAGAGCGGCGCCGTTCATGGCCACGCCGGAGACGAAGCCGCGTTTTATGAGGTCAATGAGAACGGGACTGAGACCAACTTTGATGACGTGGCCACCGAGGCCCCAGAGAATGGCTTTGCGCTGTTTGCGAGCGCTGTGAATTGCGGCGAGGAGATAGCGAAGATCTTGGGCGGCCAGGATGTCTGGAAGCGAATCGAGAAACTTTGTGAGCGAGGTGTTCCCGGCAGAGGGCCTCGCGAAGTCGCGGACACTGACTTTGCTTTTGCGCGAGGCGAGTGGGTAGGTGCGGACCGCGCCGAGCGTGATGGGATGGATGGAGTAGATACTCATGGAGCAGTGGATACTCTACCCTGCGAGGAGAACATTACCAAGTTTCGTCGAAGGCGCACTGGTTGCCGCGCTGCGCCCTTACAAGGAGGCGCGTAAGCCGCGCGATAGCTACTTTGCGTCATTGTGGTGACCGTTAGGGGAGATACCCAGGACGCGGGAGAGGGCCTGGCCGGTGTAGGATTTTTTGGTGCGGGCGACGACTTCGGGAGGGCCTTGGGCGACGATGCGGCCGCCGCCTTCGCCGCCTTCGGGGCCCAGGTCGATGACCCAGTCGGCTTGTTTGATGACGTCGAGGTGGTGCTCGATAATGAGCACGGTGTTGCCGAGATCGACCAGGCGTTGGAGGACATCGAGAAGCTTTCGAACGTCGTCAAAGTGCAGGCCGGTGGTGGGTTCGTCGAGAATGTAGAGCGTGCGGCCGGTTTGGCGTTTCGAAAGCTCGCGAGCCAGCTTGATGCGCTGGGCTTCGCCGCCGGAAAGAGTGGTTGCGGATTGGCCAAGGGTGACGTAGCCGAGGCCGACTTCGACGAGCGTGGCGAGCTTTTGCTGAATTTGGGGAATATTTTCGAGGAGCTTCAGCGCGTCGGAGGAGGGCAAATTGAGAACATCGCTGATGGAGTGGCCCTTGTAGCGGACGGCGAGCGTCTCCGAATTGTAGCGGCGGCTGCGGCAGATTTCGCACATCACGTAGACGTCCGGAAGAAAATTCATTTCGATGCGGCGAAGGCCGTCGCCCTGACAGGCTTCGCAGCGGCCGCCCTTCACGTTAAAGCTGAAGCGCCCGGGGCGGTAGCCGCGCTCGCGCGATTCGGGGAGCATGGCGAAGAGATCGCGGATGGGGGCGAAGACACCGGTGTAGGTCGCGGGATTCGAACGCGGCGTGCGGCCAATGGGCGCCTGATCGATTTCGATGACCTTGTCGATTTGATCGGCGCCGAGAATTTCGCGATGAGCGGCGGGGGCTTCCGAGGAGCGATAAAGCTTCTGCGCGAGGGCGCGATAGAGAATGTCATTGACGAGCGTGGACTTTCCGGAACCGGACACGCCGGTAACGACGGTAAGCACGCCGAGCGGAAGCGTGATGTCAACGTCTTTCAGATTGTTGGCGCTGGCGCCGAGAATTTGAATCGATTTGCCGTTGGGACTTCGACGTTTTTCAGGGACCGGGATTTTGGCGGCGCCGCTGAGGTATTGGCCCGTGAGAGATTCCGGTGTGTCTTCGATTTGCTGCGGCTTGCCCTGAGCGACGAGATAACCGCCGGCGTTGCCTGCGCCGGGACCGAGGTCCACGACAAAGTCGGCGCGGCGGATGGTGTCTTCATCGTGCTCAACGACGAGGACGGTGTTGCCAAGATTGCGAAGATGTTCAAGAGAGCCGAGAAGGCGATCGTTGTCGCGGGCGTGCAGGCCGATGCTGGGCTCGTCAAGGACGTAAAGAACGCCGCGAAGGCGTGAGCCGATTTGCGTGGCCAGGCGAATGCGCTGGGCTTCGCCGCCGGAGAGCGTGGCAGCAGAGCGATCGAGGCTGAGATAACCGAGACCGACGGCCAGGAGGAAATCGAGGCGTTCAGCGACTTCCTCAAGGGGGCGCGCGGCGATTTCTTTTTGGCGGGCGGTCAGCTTCGTGAGCATTTTGTCCACCGCGGGACGCGCGGAGGTGAGCGAGAGCGCGGTGAAATCGGCAATGGACCAGCCGGCGAGCTTTACCGCGAGGGATTCCGGGCGGAGCCGCTTGCCGTGGCAGACGCTGCAGAGCGTGGCGGACATGTATTGTGTCATCCACTCGCGGTAGGTATCCGATCCGGACTCTTCGAAATTTCGCTCGAGAAATTTCAGGATCCCGGGAAAGCGAAAGCTTTTTTCTTCCTTCGGTGTTTTCCCTGCTGACGCCTTCTCTTGCGCCCCCCCGCGGCCGTTCGACGGCGGGTAGCCGTAGAGAAGCATGTTCTGGATGCGCGCGGGGAATTTGTCGAAGGGCGTTTCGAGATCGAAGCCGTGCGCGTAGGCGCCGAGCTCGAGCGTGCGTTTGAGAATCGCGGAAGCCGAGCCCGGGCCGAGGCCGCCATCGAAAAGCGGCCGGCTCCAATCATGGATGATTTTGGAGGGAGTGAAATCGTACTTGGAACCGAGACCATTGCAGGCGGGGCAAGCGCCGTAGGGTGAATTGAAACTGAACGAGCGGGGCTCCAGCATAGGAACGGAAATGCCGCAATCGGGGCACGCAAGTTTCTCGGAAAAAGTATGTGCCTTGCCGCCGACGATGGCGACGGTGACGAGACCGCTTGCGAGCTTCAGCGCGGTGGCGATGGATTGCTCGAGGCGCGCGGCGATACCCGGTTTGACGAGCAGGCGGTCGATTACGATTTCGATGGTGTGATTCTTGCGCTTGTCAATGACCGGGAGCTCGTCCAGCGGGAAGAGTTCGCCGTTGATTCGAACGCGAACGTAGCCGTCCTGCGCGAATTTCTCGAGTTCTTTCCGGTAAGCGCCCTTCCGGCCGCGGACGATGGGCGCGAGGATCATGATGCGGTCATCGGGCTTGCAGAGTTCGCCGTGCAGGATGGACTGTACAATCTGCTCGCTGGACTGGCGCGTGATGGGGTTGCCGCAATTCGGACAATGTGGAACGCCGACGGAGGCGTAGATCACCCGGAGGTAATCGTAAATTTCGGTGATGGTGCCGACGGTGGAGCGCGGCGAGCGCGTCGTGGTTTTCTGCTCGATGGCGATTGATGGCGAGAGCCCCTCGATGACGTCCACATCGGGGCGTTCCATCTGGTCCAGGAACTGGCGCGCATAAGCCGAGAGGGATTCAACGTAGCGGCGCTGGCCTTCGGCGTAGATGGTGTCAAAGGCCAGTGAAGATTTGCCGGAGCCGGAGAGGCCGGTAATGACCGTGAGGGAGTTCCGGGGGATTTCGACGTCGATATTTTTGAGGTTGTGCTGGCGTGCGCCCCGGATTACCAGTTTGGTCAGGCCCATGAGACGAAGACGCCCCCTCCAGAGGAGCTCCGGCGCCCAGTAGTTACACTGAGCCCAAAATAACTCTTCACAATAGCAGGCCGGCGAGAAACGGGTCAAGACGCTCAGGAACACGTGGGCCTTTTTTCGTCCTTGTCCCAGGCGCTAGGGATAAAGACCTGAGCGGTAGGGCAATGCAGTCGGACCAGCAGGTAAATTTGCCGGGGAGGTAGAGCTTTTTTACTTGGAATTATAGTTCCACGCTATTGAAAACAAATGCTTTAGGAATGGCGCGGAGGTTGCACTCGCTAGGATGGTGGGGGAGGCGGGCCGAGGATCCCTTTAGGGGATTGAGGGCTGGGCCGGTTCGCCACTCCCCCCTTTCACTTTCGCCGTTGCACCCCAAAAACTACCCCCCGAACAGCACTCAACACGGCGAAGGTGTGGGTGTCCGCCAGAAATTAGAGATTTGAAGTGAGGCTTTAAGGAATTCCCGCAAAATCAAGCTGGGCAGCTGATGGCCGGAGGAGCGCAGCGGCTCACAGTCTGCCCCCGCGTTTGGTAGTCGGCGAGGGTGAGAGCGAGCATGATGGCCAGCCAAAAGACCGAGCAGACAATCACAAGCTGGGTGCGCCTGGGGCTGTAGCGCGCGTGCATGAAATACAGGACCACCAGCGTAGCCTTGAACGTGGCGACGCCCAAAGCAATGACAATATTGAATGCTCCGAAGTTTTGATAGGCGGCGCAAACCGTGATGGCAGTGCCGGCCATCAGCGTCAGAAAGATGGCCAAGTAAATTTTCGGCGAAACAATGTGTTCGGACACGCGACGGTCTCCCCAACTCTCCTAATGGTGCCGGTCAATCAGATATAGCAATGGGAACAGATAGATCCACACGATATCCACGAAGTGCCAGTACAAACCGACGATTTCGACGGGCGTGTTGTACTGCGGCGTAAAGCGGCCGGCGAAAGATCCCTTGATCAGCCAGACCAGCAAGCCCGCGCCGACGATCATGTGCAGGGCGTGAAGGCCGGTCATGCCGAAGTACAGTGAGAAGTACAGTTGGGCATGTGCGTTTAGATCCGGGTCCTTCGCGAATGCTCTTTCCAGCTCTTCTTTCTCCTCGGCCATTTTGCCGGAGCTATCCGCAGCCGTGGGGTGCTCCGCGTGGTATCGAATGTCAAAGCCGGAGCCCGGAATAAGATGATGGTCGAATTTCTGCTTGTACTCGATTACCTTGACGCCAAGAAATATGGTGCCGAGGACGAGTGTGGCGATCAGAAAAATGCTGACCAACTGTTTCTTGCCGACCTGCGCGGACCAGACCGACATGGCCATGGTCAAGCTGCTCATAATCAGCACCACGGTATTGAAGCCGCCGAGTGTCAGGTCCAGCGTGTTACTACCGGCCCCGAACGCCGTGGGGTACGCGTGACGGTTAATCGTGTAAGTTAGGAACAAGCCGCCGAAGAACAAGACTTCGGTGACCAGGAAAATCCACATGCCAAGCGCGGCGGATTCCTTCTGCTGCTCGAGCGTTTCAAAGTGTCCGTACAGTTCGCCGGTGCGATGCACTCGGTACTCCTCTTCCTAAGTCAATCTTTGGCCCGGCTTCGGCCACGAGCAGGACGGACTGACATCTGTCCCAACACCACAACGCAAATGGCTAATCATCTCCATGAGCCGGAGCAGGCGATGGCGCTCCGCCTGTCAAGCCAAGATCGGGCCGGTTCTTATAATCGTACGGCTCCCAGGTGACTTCCGGCGTGACGTCAAAATTCTCCGTGGGTGGCGGCGAATCCGTTTTCCATTCGAGTCCCGTGGCCGGCCAGGGATTTTGCCCCGCGACTTTGCCGTAACGCATGGACCACGTCAGATAAATCATCGGGAGCAAATAGCCCAGCGCCAGAATGGAAGCGCCCGCGGTGGAGAGCACATTGAGTACCTGAAATTCCGGCGGATAAGTGTGATAACGCCTCGGCATGCCCATGTAGCCGAGAATGAACTGCGGAAAGAAGGTCAGGTTGAACCCTACAAATAGGGTTATCGCGGCAATGCGTGCCAGAGATTCGGGATAGAGACGGCCGGTAATCTTCGGCCACCAGAAGTGCAGGCCGCCGACATAACCCATAACGGCGCCGCCGACCATGATGTAGTGAAAGTGGGCGACCACAAAGTAGGTGTCATGGATGTGAATGTCCAGGCCGAGGCAAGCAAGAAACAGCCCCGTGAGGCCGCCGATGAGGAACAGCCCGATGAAGCCCAAGGCATAGATCATGGGCGTATCCCAAGAGATCGAGCCTTTGTACAGGGTCGAGGTCCAGTTGAAAACCTTGACGGCGGAGGGAATGGCCACGAGGTAGCTGAGGAAGGAAAAGGTGAGCGCCGCATACGTGGACTCGCCGGTCACGAACATGTGGTGCGCCCATACGAGGAAGCCGATCACCGCGATGGCGATGCTCGAGCCCGCGATGAAAGAGTATCCAAAGATGGGCTTGCGGGCGAAGGTCGGAATGATCTCGCTGATTACCCCCATAGCCGGAAGAATCATGATGTACACGGCGGGATGCGAGTAGAACCAGAAGAGGTGCTGGAAGAGAATGGGGTCGCCGCCGAGGGCCGGGTTGAAAAAGCCGAGATGAAACATGCGCTCGAGGCCGACGAGCAGCAACGTGATGGCGATGACCGGAGTCCCCAGAATCATAACCAGGCTCGTGGCGTAGTGCGACCAGACAAATAGCGGAAGCCTGAACCAGGTCATTCCCGGCGCGCGCATGGTATGGATGGTGACGATGAAGTTGAGGCCCGTAAGAATCGATGAGAAGCCGTTGATGAAGATGCCGATGACTGCAGGGGTGACGGCGGAATTCGAATAGACGCTGCTGAGCGGCGTGTAAAACGTCCAGCCCGTGTCAAGGCCGCCCGTACCAAAGGAATACAGCACGAAGGCCCCGCCGATCAGGTAGATATACCAGCTCAAAAGATTGATCTTCGGGAAAGCCAGGTCTTTGGCGCCGATCATCAGCGGTATCAGGAAATTTCCTAGGACCGCGGGGATCGATGGAATCAGGAAAAAGAAAATCATCGCCACGCCATGCATGGTGAAAAGCTTGTTATAGGTTTCAGGCGTCACCAGATAACCGGTGGGCGTGAGGAGGTGGATGCGGATCAAGGTGGCGAAAACGCCGCCGATGAAGAAGAAAACGGTGACCGAGCCGAGATACAGGAGGGCGATGCGCTTGTGGTCGGTGGTGAGCAGCCACGATTTAAGACCGTACGTGGCGTTCAGGTAGTCCTCGTGCGGCATAGTCTGCGCGGGCACTGGCGGTAGTGGCTTACTCATGACTTATTTCTTCCCCGAAGCCGGAGCCGGCTGCGACTGCAACGACTTGATGTAGGCGATGAGAGCAAGAATCTGCTCCTCCGTCAGTTGTCCCTGGTAGGTAGGCATCAGCGGCTGGTACCGCGCGACAATCTTGGCGTTCGGCTGCAAAATCGATTCGCGAATGTAGGCATCGTCGGCAACGACCACGGAACCGTCAGCCAAGCTCACTTTGGAGCCGTACAAGCCGTTCAAGGAAGGCGCACGGCCTGTACCGTCGGGGAAATGACAGGTGCTGCAGGCTCTCTCGACAAAGAGCTTTTCGCCCGCGACGACGGGATCGCCTTGACCACTTGAGCCGGAAAGCCACGCGGCGTATTCAGAGGGCTCCATGACCGTCACCCAGCCGCCCATCAGGGCGTGATTCGTGCCGCAATATTGCGAGCAGAAGAAATGATAACGGCCAGGCTTGGTGGGGCGGAACCACATGGTGTTGTAATGGCCGGGGACCACGTCCATCTTCACGCGGAACGCCGGAACGAAAAAATCATGGATGACGTCTTCGCTGGCCATAATCAGCCGCACATTTCGACCGACCGGCACGTGCAGCTCGTTAATTTCCCGCAAGCCGCTGGGCTGCTGCGCCTTCCACATCCACTGTTTGCCGATGACGTAAATGTCGAGTGTATCCTGCGGCGCATGGCGGTAGTCCACGTACACGACAGCGCCCCAGCCGAACATGGCCATGGCCAGGAGCAGGGGAATGACCAGCCACGCCGTTTCAAGGCGCATATCGCCGAGAATGGGAACGCCGACGGCATTGGGCTGCTGGCGATGAAACTTGAAAAAGAAAATGACAATAGCCGCGGTGATCGCGACCGCGAAGAACAGGCAGATCAGGGTGATGAACAGCATCAAGCTGTCCACCTGGGGCGCGAAGTTGGACGCCTGCTCCGGATACAGTGGTAATTGCGACTGCACGGTCTAGTGTGCTCCTCTTTCAGGGCAACCGCTCGGCGGTTGACGCAATCTTGCTTGCGCCGAACGGGCATCGCGGCGGCGGAAAATCAAAATTCCCCCGACGATACAGAGAATTGTCAAGGCCCCGCCCAGGCGCACGATCCTGAGGATCGCCGTGCTGTAGGTGGCGGTGCTGGGGTCGTACTGGTAGCAGAACAGCAGCACGTGGTCGATAGGCGTGCCGATTTTTCCTGCGGACGCTTCGACGAGACCAAGGCGCATGTCTCGTCCGGGATATTCGACGCCATAAAAATAACGCGAGATGCGGCCATCAGGGGTGAGCACCATGACGCCGCTGGCGTGCGCAAAGAGATTCGTCTTGGCGCTGAAGTTGTAGCGGAAATTGGCGGCGCGGGTGGCAGCATCAATCGATTCCTGCGAACCCGTGAGGAAATGCCAGCCGTCTTCCGTTCCGGACCGGCGAAAGTGCGAGACCACGCTTTTCTTTTTCTCCGCGGCCATGTCCGGCGTTTCACGCGAATCAAAACTGATGAAGACGACCTGATAGTCTGCGCCAGGGTTGAAGGAAAGCATGCGGAGCGTTCCGACGACGCCTTGCTGCACCTGACTGCAAAGCATGGGACATCCGTAGTAGACAAAGGCTAGGACGACGGGTTTCTGGCCAAAATATTCGCGGAGCTGGACACTGCGGCCGGATTCGTCACGGAACGGAAGGTCAAGCGGCATTTGCGCGTTGAGCTGCGGTTCGAATCCAACGTTTTGAAGAGCAGCCGGCATCGTCGCGGCCGTTGGACCGACATTGCTCGGGACGCTCTGCGCATGAGCGGCAGACGCTGCGAGCGCGAGTGCTGCGAAGCCGACGATACCGCGAACTTTTTTCATCTCGCTACTTCTTTTTCTCCGTCGGCGAAGCAGAAGCTCCCGGCAGACCTTTTTCCGCGATAATCTTCATTGCGTCCTTTACGGGAATCTGCGCGATACCGGAACTCTCGTCGATCCATTCGAATTTCTGGTTGGCCTCGGTGTCGGCCTTCCATTTCTCACGCCAATCCTGCTGCGGGTCGGTTCCGTGCCCGGGAACGCCCTGCAGCCGGGGCTCCGGCGGAAGCTCACGGTAGTCCGGGCCAAGCGCCGCGCGCGAAGGCGGCGGAGGCGCATCACTTGAAGCCGCAAACTTCAGCGTGAAACGGAGAATGTAGACGCACACGAGTAAGGAGGCGACGACAGCCAAACCCAAGGCAAGAAGATAGCCGTAGATGGTGCCGGCCTTGACGTCGCGTTCTTCGAAGGCCACGTCGGTGTGGCGCGGCTCGCCCGCGTCGTGGCCCTGAGGGTGAGACTTAGTGCTCATGGTGCTCCAAGGTCTCCTCAAGATTTGGGTCGCCAATCGGCAAAAGTGGGTACTGCCTCAGATTGAAAGCAAAAAGGCCCAGCCACAATCCTCCGAGTGCGAGCGGCAGGACGATGTCCAACCAGGATGGCAGGGCGCGCGCCGTGAATTCCGGCCGCGTCATCCAGAAAAGATCCACGAGGCGCATGAAAATCAGCCATAGCGCAATTTTCGGGAGAACCTTCGCATTGCGCTTCACGTCCTGCGAAAGAAGCAGGAAAAAGGGAACAAAGAAATGAAAAACCAGCACGAGCACGGCAACAGCGCCCCAGCCGCCGTAGAGCCGCGTGCGATAGAAGGTGATCTCCTCCGGGAGATTGCCGGACCAGATGATCAGCAGCTGCGAAAAATCAAAGTAAGCCCAGAGCATCACGAAAGCGAGCAGCAACTTCGCGAGGTCGTGCAGATGGCGTTTCTGCAAAACATTGGAAAAAGGCTCGGTGCGCGCGAGCAGGACCACCACGGCGATCATAAAGGCCATCGAGGAGATCAACTGCCCGGCGATAAAGAGGAAACCATAGATTGTGGAAGCCCAATGCGGCGAGAGGGACATCACCCAGTCAATGGCGGCGAAGGTCATCGCAAAAGCGTAGAGAATGATGCCCGGCCCAGCGAGCATCTTCAGGCGGCGGCGTAAAGCGCGGTCGCTCTGGTTGACGTCTTGTTGCTTCGACAAGCGGTCAAAGACGAACATGAGCGCCAGCCAGATCGCGAAGTAAATCAACGCGCGGAATTGGAAGCCACCGGCGGTCAGATAGGTTTTCTGGAGATCTGATAGCGGCTGTTTTTTTAGTCTATCGGGGTCGAGCCAAGCGGCGTACAAATGCTTCATGCCGAAGAAAATAATAGGAAGAAAGAAGGCGAGAAGGAGCGGAAGCGTGCGCACCGCCGATTCCAGCGAGCGCCGGATGATGATCCCCCACTGGCCGCCTGTGAGATGCTGCAACATCAATAGCCCGAGCGAGCCAAGGGTCAATCCGAGAACCAGCATGAAGCTCATCAAATAGGATTGGTAGAAGGGTCCCGGGAACTTCACGGCGCCAACCATGGACAGCACCAGCGCGATGCCGCCCACGAGGAACGCGCGCTGTTGCAAGCGGCCGATGCTTTCCGGCGCCCCATATTCCTGCGCAGCCATCAGTAGCCGCCTCCTGGCGTTTCCTTCGCGCTACCGGATTCCGGTTTGTGTTCACCGCCGCCTGCAGGGCCGGAAGATCCGCCCTGGCTCAGCTTTTCACGAAGATCCGCGGGCAGCTCGGCTACCTTCGCGTTGCGGCTGAGCTGGAGCGCACGGATGTAAGCAATGATCGCCCAGCGATCGCGCGCGGGAATCTGCGCGGAGTAGCTGTACATCTGGCCAAAACCGTTGGTGATGACGTCGTAGAAATAACCGTTCGGCGACTGGCGCAAGCGCTCTTGATGGTAGGTCGGCGGGCGCTTCATACCGCGCATGGCGATCATGCCGTTGCCGTCGCCCTGCAGGCCGTGGCACGGCGAACAGAAAATGTTGTAGCGCTCTTCGCCGCGTTCGAGGAGTTTCCAGTCCACAGGCAAGGGGAAAGCGCTCGAATCCTTAGGCACGACGAGTGCATCGTCGGCAATGGAGCCGCGCGCGACGGTGTTTTCCACCAGCGGGCGCTCCGAGCGGCCATCGGCAAAGAACTCCGAGGGCGAGAGCGGCCGGTTCTTCGGCTGGTCCGCCATGTCCTGGCGGAGATACTGGCACCCCGCGCTGAAAGAAAGAGCCGCGGCTGCACAAGCGAAGGCGAAAATGCGTGAGGTGCTAATCATCCGACACCTCGGTGACGTGATGCGCATGCACTTCCTGAAGGATGCGCGCGGTGTCCGCGAGATGAAACTTCGGGTCGCGGGACTCAATGCAGAGAAAGAAGCGGTCCGTCGAGGCGTGCGTGAAGCGATGGACATTGAAAACCGGATGATGCGGCTGCGGCAGCCGGTTCAGGGCGAGCATGCCAAATACCGCGGAGAGCGCCGCGCCGAGAATCGTCAGTTCGAAAGTGACGGGAATAAAAGCCGGCCAGCTATTGAGCGGGCGGCCGGCGATGTTGAGCGGATAGGCGATGACGTTGACCCAATACTGGAAAAGGAACCCGCCTAGACCCCCCGTCAGGCCGCCTATCAAACAAATCGTCGGCACCATGTTGCGTTTCAGTCCGAGCGCCTCCGAAAGGCCTTCCACGGGAAATGGAGCGTAAGCGTCCAGACGGCGGTAACCCGCTTCCCGGACTTTCGCCACGGCATGAATGAGTTCTTCGGGAGTGCTGAACTCTCCCATCACCCCGTAAATGTGCGAGCGGTGCAGCATTACTTTTCTTCCTCAGACGTTTCCGCGACGAGTTCGCGCATCTCCGCGATGGAGATGGCGGGGAGGACGCGGACGAACAGGAAAATCAACATGACGAACAGGCCCATAGTGCCGATGAAGGTGGCCCAATCCCAGAACGTCGGACTGTAGCGGCCCCAGGCGGAAGGCATGAAATCCCGCGTGAGGCTGATCACCACAATGACGAAGCGCTCCAGCCACATACCGACGTTGACGACGATGGACATGATGAAAAGAACCACGACGTTGTGGCGCATCTTGTAAAACCAGAGCAACTGCGGCGCCATGATATTGCACAAGAGCAGCGCGTAATAGAACGGCGCGTACGGCCCGTGGAGGCGCTGCTGCACCAGGAAGACGTCAAATTTGTTTCCGCTGTAAAGCGCCATAAAGAATTCAATGAAGTAGCCGTAGGCAACGATGAGCCCGGTGGCCAGCATGACCTTGGCCATGTTGTCGAGATGGCGCATGGTGATGAAGTCCTCGAGGCCATACGCTTTGCGCAGCGGGATCGCGATCGTCAAGACCATCGCAAATCCGGAATAAATGGCGCCGGCGACGAAGTACGGCGGGAAAATTGTGGTGTGCCATCCGGGAACAATGCCGATCGCGAAGTCGAAGCTCACGATCGTGTGCACGGAAAGGACCAGTGGCGTCGCCAACCCCGCGAGAAGCAAGTACGCCGACTGGTAGCGATGCCAGTGACGCGCCGATCCGCGCCAGCCCATCGAGAGCATGCCGTAAATAACTTTCATGGGCATCTTGATGGCCCGATCACGAAGCGTGGCCAGGTCTGGGATCAAACCCACGTACCAGAAAAGCAGCGAAACCGTGCCATAAGTCGAAACCGCAAAAACGTCCCAGATGAGCGGGCTGCGGAACTGCGGCCAAAGGCCCATGGTGCTGGGATACGGGAACATGTAAAACGCCATCCACGGCCGGCCGGTATGGATCAGCGGGAAGATGCCGGCGCAGGCCACGGCGAAAAGAGTCATGGCCTCCGCAAATCGGTTGATGGAGGTGCGCCACTTCTGATTCAACAGAAACAAAATAGCGGAGATCAGCGTGCCGGCATGGCCGATACCGATCCACCAAATGAAATTCACAATGGCAAAGCCCCAGCCGATGGGGATGTTGATGCCCCAGATGCCCGTGCCCTTGATGAGTAGCCAGCCAAGGGCGACGGTCAGCAAGCCGACAATGCTGAAGGAAATCGCAAAGCCGATAAACCAGCCCAGGGAAGTCGGCCGCGTCAGAACGATGGCACTGATCTTGTCCGTGACCGAGCCGTAGGTATGCCCCGGCCCGAGCACCGGCGAAAGACGCCGGATTTCCGGAGAATCGAGTGGCGGTTGCCCAGCGCTCATGCCTTCTCCAGTTCAGGATTCGGATTGCGCACGGCCGCAAGATACGTGGTGCGCGGGCGCGTATTCAGTTCGCCAAGAAGCGAATAGTTCCGCTGCTGCGCTTTCCATCTCGCGACGCGGCTGTTGGGATCGTTGGCGTTGCCGAAAACGATGGCTTCTGTCGGACAAGCAGCTTCGCAAGCGGTCACGATTTCGCCGTCGAGAATCGGGCGGTTCTGTTTTTCCGATTCAATGCGCACGTTGTTGATGCGCTGGACGCAGTAGGTGCACTTTTCCATCACGCCGCGGCTGCGTACGGTGACTTCCGGATTGCGCAGAAGCTTGAGCTGCGGCGTCTCCCAGTCCTGGAAGCGCAGGAAATTGAACCGGCGCACTTTGTACGGGCAGTTGTTCGAACAGTAGCGCGTCCCCACGCAGCGGTTGTAGGTCATATCGTTCAGACCTTCGGCGCTGTGCGCCGTGGCTTCGACGGGGCAAACCTGCTCGCAGGGAGCGTTCTCGCACTGCTGGCACGGAACCGGCTGGAAAAACGTCTCCGGATTGTAGAGCGAATCGTCGTACGAGGAAGGATCGTTCGTGGCCGAATGAGCTTTCTCGTAATAGCGGTCGATGCGGATCCAGTGCATTTCGCGGCCACGCATCACTTGATCCTTCCCAACCACGGCAATGTTGTTTTCGGATTGGCAAGCGACCACGCAAGCGTTGCAGCCGTTGCAGCTATTCAGATCAATCGCCATGCCCCAGGCGTAGCCGGGGTAGGCATATTCCTTGTAGAGAGAAAGCTCTTGCTTAGTCTTCCCTTTGTTTTCTTCATCGTCGTGCGCGAATCCTGGATTCTTCTTGTATTCCTCGAGCGTGCCAGTCGCCAGGATCTGGCGGCCTTCCATATTGAAGTGATATTGCGTGCAAGCGAGAGGATAGTCGTCACCGGTCTTGGTGATCTTGCCGCCCGTAGCGGTCCACAAAGCAGTTGAAGTGCGCACTGCGTAAGCATTGAAGCCTTTGTTGGTTCCCGTGTAACCGGCGCGCTTGCGGCCGTAACCGAGCGGGAGCACCACCACGCCATCAGCCTGCCCCGGCAGTCTCCACGCCGCGGCGGTAACCTTGCTGTTCGAAAGCTCGATGTCGATCACGTTCGAATAGATCTTGCCGTGCTCTCCGCCGCGCGCTCCGACTTGGTGAGTGATTTTGTACTTTTCAGCAGTCTTTGGGCTGACCAGAGCGGCATTGTCCCAGGTCAGTTTCGTCACTGGCTTCGGCAATTCCTGGAGCCAACCGTTGTTTGCGAATCGGCCGTCGTAAACGCAAGGGTCCGGCCGAAAGATAAACTCGAGTTCATCGAAGGACGCGGCCTTAGGTGCGGGAAGGCTCCCGGGGCTGAACTTTGCAGATACCGCGCTGGGCGGAAACGCGGAGCCCGCGACGAGGCCGTCATTCAGCGTCTTGCGCCAGAACTTCTCGAATTCACCCGCGGGATGCGCCGCTTTCAGACGCTCGCGCAACGCATCGTAATCCGAAATTCCCGTCTTGTCGCCGAACGCGGCAAGCACTTCGCGCGCGGAATGCGTGTGGTACAGCGGCGCTATCAGCGGCTGAATCACGCTAACCGTACCGTCGAAGGCGCGCGCATCGCCCCACGTCTCCAGGAAATGCGATTCTGCCACGTGCCAGTCGCAAAGTTCGGCAGTCTCGTCAAAATGTGAGCTGACGCAAATGATATTCTTGACTTTCTTGCTTTTCGTTTTCTTGTCGAAGCCAATCTTGGACGCAAAATCGAAATCGTGCGGCGCAGTGTAAACCGGGTTGGGGCCGAGAATCACTAGCGTCTCTACTTTGCCCGCTTCGATATCGGCGCAAAGCTCACGCAGCGATTCGAGATGATTGACAGGATGCACTTCCACCGGCTCCGTGTAATAGAGCGTCGTTCCCACGTTGCCGAGCGCTAGATTGATGGCGTGAACCAACGCGTGCACTTCCCGGGACTGCTGCTCCCCAGCGACTACCAGCGATGCGCCTTTATGCGCTTGCAAATCTTTCGCGACCGCGCCGAGCCATTTTTGTGCCTCCGGAAGAAGCGCCGCGGATGTGCCGAGCCCCAGTTTTCCCGCCAGCGCGCGCGCGAAAAGCTCCACCTCCGAAGTCCGCAGCGGTAAGCGATGATCCGCCGTCGCGCCGGTGACACTGGGCGTCGGCTCCACCACGTACAGCCGGTTCATCTTGTCGGAGGCGCCGTTCAGCTTGCGGCGGCGCGAAAATTCTCTCGCGTAACGGATGTGTCCCGGCCCGCTGCCGAGGAAATCCGCATCCAGCGAGACGATTACGTCCGCTTTTTCCGGACGGTAAACGGTGTTGACATAATTTCCAAACGCCAGCTTCCCACCTTCGCGTGTGCCGTCGCCGACCGCCGGTTCCCACTGGTGCCATTTGGCCTTCGGATACAGGGCCAGCAGCGCTTGAATTTCTGCCGCCAGCGTCGGCGAAGTGACAATGCCGGTTAGAATGCGGAAACCCGCGCCATCAGCAAGCTTCACCGCCGCAGCGATGGCCTGCGCGCTGTTCTGAAACTCCGCCCAGGTATGAATCTCGCCGAATTTTGTCGGCGTCTGCGCGCGATCCGGATCGTACAGATTCAGAACGGAAGCTTCGGCAAAAGCATTCGTCGCGCCCAGGCTCGAGGGGTGGTCAGGGTTGCCTTCGATCTTGGTCGGCCGGCCTTCATGGCTTTCCACGAGAAGCCCGATGGCGTCCCCCCCGAACGGCATCACCGTGGCATAAAACTGCGGCTTGCCAAGAATCAGGCCGTCCGGCTGCTTCACGTACGGCACAATGTGCTGCTCGGGAGTGCGGCCGCAACCGGAAAGCCCGGCCAAGGCGAGCGATGCCGCCATGAGCTTCAGGAAATCCCTGCGGTCTACGCCCTCGTCCCATTCAGAAGGCGCCAGGCGCGGAAATTCGCGGTGTAGCAGCTCTTCAAATTCCGGATCCTCGGCGAGCTCCTCGAGCGTGCGCCAATACTGCTTGCCGGTTTTCGACTGCAGCCTGGCGCGCACGGCGTTCAATTCCATCGGCCCTTCGTGCGGCTTCCTGCGCTCAGAGTGATCGTGGCCACCGTGCATGTGTTCGTGTTGTTCTGGCTCGCGCATGTTCTTCATTACCGGTGACAGGTCGAGCAGCTCGTCAGCTCTTCCGTGGTCCGAATCTTGTATTCAACCCTCAACTTGGCACCTATTTCCGCCTGATTGCCGGGAGCTTTCCAATCCATATTGAAAACCTGATCTTTCGGACGCAGCACCTGCTCGGGTGCTCGATGACAGTCCAGGCACCACTTCATCAGCAGAGTGTTGGCTTGGAAAACAAGCGGCATCTGGTTGACCTGTCCATGGCAGGACGAACAGCCCACGCCTTTGTTGACGTGGATGCCGTGATTGAAATAAACGAAATCGGCCAGCCGGTGCACCTTCACCCACTCGATCGATTTGTCGCTGCGGTAGCTCTCGCGGACCGGCTCGAGGTAGCTGGCGTTGTTGTAGAGCACGGAATGACAGTTCATGCATGTTTTTGTCGGCGGGATTCCCGCAACCGCGGAAGTTTCCACGCTCGTGTGGCAATAGCGGCAGTCGATGCCGTCGTCGCCGACGTGATGTTTATGGCTGAACTGCACGGGCTGCTCACGCGTGAAGTTCTGGCGCGTCATGTAAGGGGAACGTGCCACCGCAAGCACGGCAATCAGCGCCAGTCCGATCAGAAAAAGCGCCGAAAACACACTAAACCGTGCGATGAAGTTCGTGCTTCGATGAAAAATCTGGGCCATATCAGCGTCGCACTAGGTCGGGGGAGCAAAACAAAAGGGTACCGATGTCAGGGCCTCCCACGCTTTTAACCGGGAAGTGCGGGCCCGGGCCGTTGTAAACGCGCTAGTTTCCACTAAAACATTCCGGAATGCAACCTCACCCACACAAGCATCGATGAATCTTCTGCCCGTTTGGGTGCAACAAACTCGTTCCATTCTGCGAATTGTCCGAAAGATTCGGCTCTCAAGACACCGGGTGCGTTCGAAGAGGTAAAAAAGGCAGGCGGTCATGTAAAGCATTTCGTTTGTTGGGCATAAATTTTTCTTAGGCGGCCTGCGTGATACTGCCGTGGTATCTTATAAGCACCCTCGGCTGCACTCGTTGCGGCGGAGCCTATCCAATCTGCACTTGCCGGACCCCCGGCCTCGCCGGGGCCGGCAACGCCCGCTGGGGCGTGGTCCAACTGGTAGGACACCTCACTGTTAATGAGGACGGTGAAGGTTCGAATCCTTCCGCCCCAGCCAAATTTTCCGCGCCCCGCCTCGTAACCAACGCTAGGATGTCGGGCTGACGAGATACTTTTCACTTTGCTTACGTTTTCGACGCCCCGGTAAATTGCTCGTTGTGCGACAGAGCAGAGTGAAGCGTTTGCTGAACGGAAGTCGGGTACTTGGATGCATACTTGAGTAGCTTCCTCTTATCCACCTTCAGATTCAGCTCGTCAAGCACCACGGGCAATCCCTCCTGACGCTGCAAGTAGATCCAATCCAAAAGTGCTTTCTCTGGTTCCGCAATCTTGTAGGAGCCGTGCCGCGTTCGTTTTTCCTGGAAGCCCCAATACAGATGTTCCCCAATGTGGCGATAGACAATGCGAATGCTTGGCGTGCGAAATTTTCGAGGAAAGCCCATTGTGACGCACGTTAGGCTGGACGGACTCTGCGTCGAAATTCCCCATTCTGCCAGCGCGGACTCCAAAGAAATATAGGCATTCACTCTCAAGATGCTAACAACCTCCCGTGGGGGAAAATCATGGGCCAGCTTATTAATGTAGACCTTATTTGAGATGTGTTCTACGAGCCCGCGTCGTTCTTGCCTGCGCAGCGCGTTCCCGACGGTGGATTCCACGATGCCGTAGCGACGCGCAATGTCGTCAGATCGCAGAATCGCTGACCTTTGCGCTTCCTTTCGAAGTGTAGCGGCCCAGTCCACAGGGTACTCCGTTCTTCTACAACCAATCGGCGAACAAAGTTCTAACCGCCGCTCGCAGGCTTTCGAATTCTTCGAGTTCCAGACTGCTGTACACCTCTTCCGGCAGCACGGATTTCAGCTCGGCCCGACAGAGCTTCGGAGTGATCTGCTCAATCCTCTCGTTAATCTGGTCTGCATCCAGTTCGCGCCACATAACGAAATCGTTCGAGTGCGCCTTCAACGTTTCGTCAAGCACTGCTCCCTCGTCAAGTAACAGACGCATATCAAATGCATCTCGGGTCTTCACCATTCTTCGCGAGACAAAGACATACATAAGACTCGTTTTCAAAAACACTCCTATGTGATTGATATTGAAAATTAAAGTAGGCGTAAGGGCAGCGTCCTAGCTCGTAGGGAACGCTGGAACTCAGTGACTTTAGTGAGTCTTTGAGCTTAAGGGGTTCGAATCCTTCGGCCCCAGCCATTTTTCTTCCGCCGACCGAGAGAATCCGCCGCTCTAGTCCTTGGCGGTCGGCAGACCCGCGTCCAGCCAGCCTTTCCAGCCGCCATCCATGGATTCAACGTTGGTGTAGCCCATTTTCTGCAGGTTGTCCGCCACCAGCGCGGAACGAAAACCTCCGCCGCAGTAAAGGATGACTTTGGCGTTGGTATCCGGCACGCGTTGCTCGATGTCGCGCTCGATGATGCCTTTGCCCAGATGCACCGCGCCGGGAAGATGGCCCTTGGCCCATTCATTGTCTTCGCGCACATCCACCAGAAGAAATTTTTCGCCCGCATCGATGCGGCGCCTCACATCGGCAACATTTGTTTCCTTAACTTTCTTTTTTGCTTCATGGACGAGTTTTAGGAACTGCGGCGCGTGGGCCATGGAAGACTCCTCCTCAAGAATGAGTTTGAACCGAGAATAGCACAGCGAACACGGCGTCCGTGCCCTCAATCGGGGCGGTCTCTAGCTCGGGCTCCTGAAACTTTCTGCCAGCAGCGGCGACCTCCAACTCCCGGGATCTCGGATTAGGGTTTGTCGGCGACTTCTTTCTTAGCAAACGAACGCACCAGGTTCACGAAATTCCAGCGCACTTTTTCCTTCGTTCGATCGCCTTCACCCGGCATTTTTCCTTTGCCGTTGCTGATGATCCAGAAGAGCTCGCCGTCCGTCACTTTTTCTAGGGAAGAAGCGTCACGCCAGTCGCGCAGCTCGAGCTTCATGTCTGCGGCGAGATCGCCTTTGCCGTCGCCGGTTTTGCCGTGACACATGGCGCAGTTGTAGCCATAGAGTTTGCGCACTTCCGCCAACCCTTCCGGCGTCGGTGCGACTGGATTCTTCTTCGCGGCGTCTTCGGGCGTGATCTTGGATTCTGTGGAACCCGGCTTTTCTTGCGCCGCATTCGGTTTCGCGGACGACAACCCAAAACTCGCAAACAGAATCGCACCCACAACGGGGAGAGTCCTGCGCATAGCTTCCTCCTGAGTGTATGGGCCGGACGAAGGAGCGGATTCGGCCTGATCGTCAGCGGATTCTACGCCCGACGCGGGCGGAAGGAAAGAATCAAAAGAAGCAAAACGGGTTGGCGGGAAATTGCCGCCCTGATCGTCCTGTTAAGGCCTTGGCAGCAATACTGCCGCCCGTTTCGGCTGCGTTTTTCCGGCGGCCGGTAAGGAGCACCCGCGCTGCGCCTGGGCGTCACCGAAACCCGCGCGGAATCGGCTCGATTCTCGGACGCGCGTTCGCAATCCGTCGATCACCGGTGGAATCGGATCATGCTGTGCACCGCGGATCATAAAGATGACCAGTGCCGCCTCGCCTGGAGCATCCACGCTGGAACCAATGCCCACGCCCTGCACGCCAGATTGCTTCATCAACTCCTCCACGCGCGCGGTATGCACTGTCTTTGCGCGGGAAAATTCGCTATCGGAAATCGCGTAGACCATCTGCGGCACCGGCACGGATTTTTCCAGCGTCGCGCTCTCCGCGGCCGTCAGTGCTCCTCGGCTCGAAAACAGGTCTCCTTCGATGATGCGTGTGCGGATACCTTCCACTTGTCGGGGAATATTCGTGCGCGGCTGCCCTTTCGTAACAAAGAAGAGAATCGCGGGCTCATTTGGATTGTCGTAGCTCCCGCCTACGCCCACGGCCTGGACTTCAGGATGTGCGAGCAGCTCAGGTCTGTGGGCATCACGCACGCCGATGGCATTTTGCAGCCCTCCGGAAGAAGGTGCGGAAGCTTGCACCGTCAGCGTAGCGGAAGCAGGTTTTAGTGGCAGCGTGCAACCGATCACCGGATGTGCTGCGCCGCCCACAAACGTAACGCTATTGGCGCCGCTTTGGAAGAAATTCAAAACGGCAGATACCGGATTGCCTACGGTATCGGTGTCGGAGCCCGCATAGAGCAAAGCAACGGGATCGGCCGTGCTCTGCGTGACGATGAGCGAGCCAGAGTCGCCTTCGGCGCTGAAGCTGCCTCCTGCGACGGCCACTTGGTTCGTATAGGTCACGGGAAAAGTCGTCCCCGTTCCACATCCCTTTTGGTATTGGACAGAAGTCGCTGTACTGGTGGAAAAAACGGTAGAGCAGGTGAGGCCCGTCGAGCGGCCGCTCTTTGCCACTTCCCTGTTTACGCTGCCGGCCACGCCAGAACCCGCATGTGGCGCACCAGGCACAGGAACGCCGTTCGCGTCCGTTGTCGCTCCAAGATAGTCGATGTCCCCTGTCGTCGAGACGTCGCCGGAAATGACTTGCGCGATCGCGGCGTCAATCTTCGGTGCCGGGCCAGTTTCAAGATTGTAAAACTGGGAAAGATTGGCAACCGTGGTGGCTTGCGTCTTGCTGCAGTTGGTGTCGACCAAGCCCGGCTGAATTATGGGATCGCCCATGGTGGCGAGATCCGTTCGCGCGAGGACGTGCGTATTGCTCAGGAGGTATTGAGTGCCGCCGCGCACAACGAGCGAGCCAAGCGTGCCGCCGCAGCACGTGATGGTGTTGCCGCTGGTCGAAGAATCGTTGGCGTTTCCCCCGCTGGTCCCGAGGTTCACGGGAACCGGCTGAGCACTCCGATTGGCGGGCATCAGCGTAACCGTGGTCGAGCCGCTCGCGGAGGCACTCGCTTGTGAAACTGCCGTCACCGTGAGTGTCGTCGTCGTGCTGCCTCCGGAGCCGTTGGACTTGGTCGGGACGCCACCAGGTGCAAAATAGAGTCCGCTGCTCGAGATAAATCCGAATTGCAGGCTCCCGCCGGGCGTACCATTCACGGACCAATTGACAGCCGTGTTCGAAGTGCCGCTTACCGCTGCGCTGAACTGCTGCCTGCCAAAGTTGGGAACCGTTGGTGTAGTTGGGGAAACCACGACTGTTATATTCGAAGAAGTTCCCGTAACAGTGATCGAGCCGGAACCCGATTTTGCCGGATCCGCCTGCGAAGTAGCAGTCACCGTGACTAGCGCCGGGTTCGGAACTACTGCGGGAGCCGTGTAGAGCCCGGATGCGGAGATGGTGCCGTCGGCGGCCCCGCCGACGACAAGCCAAGTGACGGAAGTGTTTGTGGCGCCGGTGACTATCGCGGTAAATTGCGCTTGCTGGCCTGCTGCAACGCTCGTCGCACTTGCAGAGACGCTCACGTTGATTACCGGCGACACCGGGCCGCTGATCCCGCTCCCGCAGGAAAACACAAAGGGCAGCGCGGCGAACTCAAACAGCAAGAAAAAGAAGCGGCGCATCAGGAGCCTCATGGGAGCGGGGACCTTTTACGCTAGCACACAGAATCTGCCTGGCGCTATGAATTCAAAACCAAGCCACGAAAGTTTGACTGTCCGAAGGGCCAGAAGGGATGCTTGGGCTTTTCTTCGCTTTTCGAGGATCGCCTGCAGCTTCGCGATCGCTTACTCCAGGTCCCGCCAGTTGGGACCGCAGCCGATTTCCACGACAATAGGCACAGCCAATTTGTGAACGCCTTCCATCTCTTCCTTAACTAGTTTCTCCAGCTTGCTGCGTTCCTTGAGCGGTGTTTCAAAGAGCAGCTCGTCGTGAACCTGCAGGATCATTTTCGCTTCGAATTTCTCCTCGGCCAGGCGGGCATCAATATGAATCATCGCGAGCTTGATGAGATCGGCGGCCGTGCCCTGCAACGGCGAATTGAGCGCCGTGCGTTCTGCAAAATTGCGCAGCTGCATCTGCGGTGAGTTGATTTCCGGAATCGGGCGGATTCTTCCAAACAAGGTCTTCGCCACCCCCGTCTCGCGCGTCTCGGCAAGAATATGGTCAAGGTATTCCTTCACGCCGCGATAACGCGTGAAATATGCGTTGATGAATTTGGCCGCTTCCTTCTGCTCGATGCCCAGCTGCTGCGCGAGCCCGAACGGCGACAGACCATAAATGATGCCGAAGTTGATGGCCTTTGCGGCGCGACGATGTTCCGCCGTTTGCGCGAGCGGCCCGATGCCGAAAACCTCCTGTGCCGTGCGCGCGTGAATGTCTTCGCCGTTCCGGAAGGCGTCGACCAGCACGGGATCCTTTGAAAAGTGCGCCATGATGCGCAGCTCGATCTGCGAGTAGTCGGCGGAGAGCAGTAAGTTGCCCTTTTCTGCCGCAAAAGCAGCGCGAATTTCGCGGCCCAGCTCCGTTCGAATGGGAATATTCTGCAGATTCGGATCGCTGGAGCTCAGCCGGCCCGTGGCCGTCCCGGTCTGCGAAAAACTTGTGTGCAGCCGCCCGGTCTCCGGATGAATCAGCTTCGGCAGCGCGTCCACATAGGTTGATTTGAGTTTGGCGATTTCCCGGTACTCGATGATTTTCGCGGGCAGCGGATGCTGCGCAGCGAGGTCTTCGAGCACATCCACTGCGGTAGAGCGCGCCTTGGCCTTCCCCCGGCGCGAGTTCGGCTGAAGATTCAATTTGTCGAAGAGGATTTCCGCGAGCTGCGCCGGCGAATTGACGTTGAACTCCGAGCCCGCGAGCTTCCAGATCTCCTTTTCCAGCCGGTGGATTTCCTTTTCCATCGACTGGGACATCTTGCCGAGTTCTTTGGGATTGACGCGGATCCCTGCGCGTTCAATGTTCGCCAGCACGGCCGCCAGTGGCAGATCAATTTTCTCGTAGACGCTAGTGAGTTTCTGTTCTTTGACTTGTGCCTGGAGAGCCGGGGCCAGCCTCTGCAGGTAATCCGCGCGCTCGCCGGGCCCGCCGCCCATCATGGCGCTCGATTGCCGCATCACGGCATCCGCAAAACTGTGATTCGCCGTCGTCGGCCGCAGCAGATACGAGTAGAGCTGCGTCGCATCCTGAATGTTCGCGGCTCGTCCGGTAAGCAGTTGAAAGACCTTGGGGTCGTGCACGATCTTCGGTCGTTTCGAGTCAGCCAGCAGCGGCGCAAGCGCCTTCAGCGCTTCCCCCTTTTCGTCGAACCACACCGAGCGGCCCTCGCCCGCCTTCGAAGAGACCTCCATCGAAGCGATGCGCGTCCCGAAGCCTTCGGCCTCGCGCTCGCCCGTCTCGAGATTCAGCCAAACGGCCAGCGGCTGCTTCGCCGGCAATTTTCCCAGGTACTCTCGAAATTCCATGACGCCGGCGAACTGTGCATAGTCTCCCTTCGCTACGGGAGCTGCATCCGCAGGTAGAGACGAAGCCGCCGCCGCCGAACCCAATTCCTTGAGCAAGGAACTGAAACCCAGCTGGCGATAGAGGGTAGCTAGTGCGGCTACGTCCGGTTCGCGGCGTTGCAGTGCGTTCAGATCCAGTTCCATCGGAACGTCCGTCGCAATCGTCGCCAATTGTTTGGACATCATTACCTGCTCGCGCTGCTGCTGGAGCGCCTCGCGGTAGCGTTTATTCGAAACCTCGGCCGCATGATCCAGCGCCTTTTCCACTTGTCCATACTTTTGGATCAGCTCCGCCGCGCCTTTTTCGCCGATGCCTTTCGCGCCGGGAATGTTGTCGATGGTGTCGCCCAGCAGCGCCATGTAGTCGACCACTTTTTCCGCCGGCACTCCGAGCAGCTCCTGCACTTTCGCTTCGTCAACGATCACGTCGCCTTTGGCGCCGCCGGAGCCGGTCTTTAGTGTGCGGATATTTTTCCCCACGAGTTGCATCATGTCCTTGTCGTTGCTCACGATCAGCACTTCGAAGTCTTGCTTGGCCGCCCGCTTGGCGATGGTTCCGATTACGTCGTCCGCTTCGTAGCCTTTTTCCTCCAGCATGGGCAGACGCAGCGCTGCGCAGAGCGCGCGAACGTAGGGAAGCTGCACGCGCATTTCATCAGGCATGGGCTGGCGCTGCGCCTTGTATTTTTCAAAGAGTTTGTCGCGGAATGTCGCGCCCGGAGGATCAAACACGATTCCGATATATTTGGGCTGGTAATCGTTAATCAGGCGCTTGAGGATATTTCCAAAAAGGAATGGAACATTGGTCGGAATGCCGCCCGGTCCTGTCAGCCGCTGCGGCATCGGCGCAAAAAAAGCTCGGTACACGTGCGCCATCGCATCCACGAGAAATAGTTTTTTCGGCCCGGAAGGCATGCGCGCGAGTATAGCAAAGGACTACGGAATGACTGCTTCCACTCGAGCCATGCTTCGGACGCAGGAACAAAAAGGCCGCACGGGATCTAATCCCCCTGCGGCCCTTTTCTAAAATAGTGCGTGCTTATTGTTTGTTAGGTTTGTTGGCTTCCGGCTTCGACTCGGGCTTTCCTTCCGGCTTGCTGGCCGCGGATGATTTCGATGCGTTTTGTTCGCCTGCATTCGCCTGCGAAACCAGCAACATCCGTGTCCCGCTGTCGAGATGCACGTTTTTCCCAGTGGAAGTAATCACCGAGCCCTCCGTCGCATTCGAACCGGCCGCATGCAGGTTCAAGCCATGCAATCCGAACGCGCCTTGGCTGTTCGAGCTAAGCTGCCCGGCCGCGTTCAAGCCGCCGACCGCTCCCTTCGAAGCACCGGCGATGCTCCCGCCGGCGTTGGCCGCCGAGTTCAAAGCTCCGCCGGCAACTCCCCCGGCATTGGCCGCCGTGTTGGTCACCGCGCCGACAGCGGCGCCAGCCGTGGACGTTGCGCCGCCCAATGCGCCGCGTCCGCTGGCCATGCCGGAGCCCGCCGCCGAAGCGCCCATGTCACCCATGGTATCCATGTCCGCTCCGGGCGCGGACGCGCTGCTCTGCGCCGAAGCGATCGCCTGGATCGTGACGTTGTCCAACGGAATTTCCTGCCCGTTCTTCAGGATCGCTTTGTCAAACACGATGCCAAGCGACGATTCGGACTCACCTTTGGCGCGCGCCGAAGCCTCTGTCACGTGGCCGACCAGCTTTGAGCCCTTCGGGATTACCGTCTTCCCTTCGGACTTCGCCGCTTCGGTCGTGCGTGCGTTCACCGGATCGCCCGGCTTGCACTTTTTTGAATCGATGGGCGAACTCAGCGCCGCGTTGAATGCCGTGCCGCTGGCCAACGAAGCATTCGCCTGCTCGTTTTGCGCCGAGGCCGCGGATGTCACCGAGGCATTTCCCGAGGCTTGCGCCTGGCTCGGCCCCGCCTGCACCGATGCCTGCCCGCTGCTCTGCGCTCCCGCCTGTGCGCCTGTCTGCGACTGTGCCGCAGCGCTGAGGCAGAAAAGAGTTCCCACTGCTATTGCCATGCCTGCGCATTTCATGGTTTTAGTTCCTCCTCAAAAATTGCATTCGGGTAAGGAGCTGGGTTTACCCCTGGATATAAGGGTATCCACCCAACCATTTAATACTGGCAAGGAGCATGCCGCATAGTAAAGATAGTGTTTTCTGTAAGTTAACAGCGCAAACGGGGCTACCGGTATCCCCAAAAATGACCTATGGTACGCAGCTTTTACAGGGTTTCCATCCAGGGTTTTGCCAGTGTGGACACCCTAGATTATGCCTAGGGGCTTTGCTACCTCAGCAAGGAGATTGGCAGCCTTTCGTAGTTGATCCCGTTTGTGCGTCGCACTCACAATCGCCCGCAGCCGCGCCCTGCCTTCCGCCACGGTCGGATAGCCCACCGCCGGCGCAAACACGCCCGCCTCAAAGAGTTTTTTCGAGAATTCGAAGGCCTTCGCCGCATCGCCCACATGAATGGGAATAATGGGCGTTTCGCTGACCTTGAATTGGAATCCGCGCTTCTTCAATTCGCGCTTGAAGAATTTCGTATTGGCCCACAGTTTCTTCACCAGCTTTTCGCCTTCCGGCGAATCCAGCAGCGCGAACGCCGCCTGGCAAGCCGCCGCCGTGGCGGGCGGATGCGATGTGGAAAAAAGAAAGGGCCGCGCCCGCAGATAAAGAAAATCGATCAGATCGCGCGAACCGCAAACATACCCGCCCATCGCGCCGATCGCTTTGCTCAGCGTCCCCACCTGGATGTGCACGCGCCCGTGACAGGCGAAATGATCGATGGTCCCGCGCCCGCCGCGGCCCAGCACGCCGGAAGCATGCGCGTCATCCACCATCATGATGCAGTTGTACTTTTCCGCCAGATCGCACAACTCTGGGAGCGGCGCGATGTCGCCGTCCATGGAAAATACACCGTCCGTGATGATCAGCTTCTTCCCTGGAAAGCTCGCGGTCTCCTGCAAGATGCGTTCGCAGTCCTTCACGTCCTTGTGCTTGAAAACCTTGATCGTCGCCCGCGAAAGCCGAGCGCCATCGATGATCGACGCATGATTCAATTCATCGGAAACAATCAGATCTTCCTTGCCGAGCACCGCCGAAACCGTTCCCGCGTTCGCCGTGAACCCCGATTGAAACACCACGCACGCTTCCACGTTCTTGAACGCCGCGATCTGCTCTTCCAGCTCCACGTGCAATTTCATGGTGCCGGCAATCGTTCGAACCGCTCCCGCTCCCGCACCGTATCGTTTCACTGCGTCCAGCGCGGCTTTGCGCAACGCCTTGTGCGTGGTTAGTCCCAAATAATTGTTCGAAGCGAGGTTGATCACTTCCCGCCCGTCGAAAATACACACGGGCTTCTGCTCGCCTTCCAGTACGCGCAGCTTCGGCGCCACGCCTCCTGCGCGCAATTCCTTCAACTGCTCGGTGATGTACTGCAAAGGATTCTGCTTCGTTGTTTGCACCCCAACATCGCTCATAACCTGACTTCCAACTTTCCGCGCCCTCGGTGCTCCGGCCTCAGTGTAGCTCGGTGTTGCTTTTTTTCTCTCTTCGTTACCGTGGTATCCCATTCGGATACATCAAAATCTTTCCCGCAAGCCCTGCTTGCAGCAGCGAAAACGCATTCTCAAATTTGTCCAGCGAAGTGCGCTCTCCAAACAGTGGCTCCAGATTCAATCGCCCGGCCTTCAGCAACGAAGTCATCTGCACCCAGGTCTCATACATTCGCCGCCCATAAATCCCCTGCACCGTCGCGCCCTTGAAAATTACGTCATTCACCAGATCGAGCGGCACAGTCTCCGTTGGAATCCCCAGCAACGAGGCGCGTCCTCCCGCTCGCAGCGCCTTGAAACCCTGCTGAATCGCCGTCGGATTGCCGCTCATCTCCAGCAGCGCATCCACTCCCGTGCCGCTGGTTTCGGCAAGAATTTTCCCCACTGCGTCTTCCTTTGCGGGATTCAGCACCACATCCGCGCCCATTTTCTTCGCCATCGCGCGCCGCTGCTCGTTTGTCTCTGTCGCAAACACCGTAGAGCTCCCGCACGCCTTGGCCACCGCAATGGACATCAGCCCAATCGGCCCGCATCCGGTAACCAAAACCGTCTGCCCGGCAATCGGTCCCGCCAGCACCGTGTGCACGGCATTCCCCAGCGGATCCAGAATTGCCCCATAGTGCTCCGGAATCGCCGCATCCAGCTTCCAGATATTCGACGCCGGAATCTTCACGAATTCCGCGAATGCCCCGTCCTGATCGATCCCGATAATGCGCAAATTCTTGCAGATATGCGACTGGCCCAGCCGGCACTGGTGGCAATGCCCGCAGTTGACGTGCATCTCCGCGCTGACAAAATCGCCCGGCTTGACGGCGCGCACCTCGTCTCCCACGCGCTCGACGACCCCGCAAAATTCGTGCCCCAGCGTCAATGGCGGCTTGATGCGTCCTTGCGACCAGCGGTCCCAGCCGTAAATGTGCAGGTCCGTCCCGCAAATCGAAGCCGTCTTCACCCGCACCAGCACGTCCGTCGGTCCAGCCGCCGGCACCGCGACCGTATCCATCTGCAAGCCCTTCGCCGCCTGCATCTTCCGCAACGCCTTCATCGTCGTCGCCATCTACCCGGACTCCCGCCCGACACGCAAATCCCGATGCTAGCACACCAGTAGCACAGACTTCAGTCTGGGCCCTTCTTCTTATTTGACCTGCTCCCTCCTGCGCAGGCCGCTTCCCATCCGCAAAATTCAACACCTCGTACGCATACTCTTCACCCGGGGTGTATACCAACAATTCCCATTTGGGTTCACCCCATCGGCGAGGGGAACTCCGATCTAGCGTTCCCTTTCTTCACGCTGGCCGGATCACAAAAACAATCCGCTCGCGCCGCCGGAACGATGCAAAGAAATCCAGCAGCTGCTTCCAGGGAAGGTACTTTTTGTTGAGCAGCTTCATTCCCTCTTCCGCTTCCGCGCCCGTAATAATTTCTGCTCGCGCCTCCACCCAATCGCCCAGCAGCTTGCCGCTTGCGGTGCACGGCGCAATTCGCACCCGTGGATTGTTTCGGATGCGTTTCACTTTCCCCGAAACGCCCAGCGTGTATACATACAGTTTCGCGCCGCCCGAATCGAGCCTCGCCGACGGATCCGCCGCAAACCATACCGGCGTCTTCACGCCCTCGCCATTTTTCTTGAAAGTCTCGAGATTCAAATACTTGTGCCGGGCAAACCCCTCAAATCCCATGGCCTCGCCCCCAGTAATTCCGTGCAAGGCATTCTACGCCGGACACAAAAAAGTAGGACAGACATTCCTGTCTGCCGCGGGAGTTTTCTTTCGTCGTTCATGCAGAGAGCAAACACAAAGAGCGCCCCGATTCAACCGGAACGCCCTTTGCACCACTTCAAAAAAGTTTCTTACTTCGTTCGCACGTACGTCACATCCTCCGTGAACGAGTCCTTCTGGTCTTTGCGGAACGTCCAGGTCGTTTTGAAATGATCGTTGTCAATGAAAGTGTACGTCGCGTGATGCATGTGCCCGCTATCGGCGCTCTTCAAGTTGCTGATGCTCTCCAGGTTGAACTTCAGCGTCTTCGTCTCCGGCGCATACGTTCCGCGCATCGTCGGTTGGTTGCCGGCCATGCAGTAATGCGTCAGCTTGATTTGATCGCCGTCCAAATAATAAAGCGTGATCATTTCCACCGGCTTGCCTTCCTCCACCATGCGGAATTTTTCCATCACCGCTGTTCCGCCGGAAGTCAACTCCAGGTCCAGCTTCGCCTTGTTCATGTTTGTCTTCTCAGTTTCCCAGTGGCCCACCAGAGCTTTCAGTTTCTCAAACGCTTCCGCTCCGCCGCCCGGCCGCGCCTGGGTCATCACCGGCAGAATTGCCACGCCCAGCACCAACACACAAAGTATTTTCAACATGCCTTTCATCGATCGTTCTCCTCTCATGTATCTTTCCGCCTCGCAAATAACAGACCACTCAAAAATCACTGCTCAGCGCGCAGCCGAGGCCAGTTCGCTTTTCCTGCCGAAACGCTGGGTCGCGAATCCTACGATCGCGCCGAGGAGCATGCCCGGAACCATGATGTCCCAGAACAACGCCAGCCGGCGCGAAGGATAACCAGAAGACTCAACACCGCCGCGATTCCCATCCCCGCCAGAATTCCCAGCAACATCGAATGCACGCGCTGCGAAACATATCCGGTTGCAATTCCTGCAACCAATCCCTTCAAGAGCGAAAACGTAATGACGCTTCCCATCACCGGCGCCAGCGAGGGCTCCAAGAAACCGCTCAATCCGTCCAGCAACCCCAGCACTCCTCCCACGGCAAGTCCCAACATGGGTTTCGCGAGGCTCATCGCTTCCTCCTGCGCAAGCGCGCTTCGGTCCATGGCAGCTGCATTTGGCATTCAGGCTCTCCTTAGCGTGCCGCGGTGGCCGATGCGGGCGTTCCGCCGTACCGTTGCGTTGCATACCCTACGATCATTCCAACGATGCTGCCGGGCAGAATGATTTCGAAATAGTAGCCGTGCTGCATGTAGGCAACCAGAAACGCCAACACGAATCCCACGGCCAGGCCGAACAAGATTCCGAGCGGCACAGAATTTACCTTTCGCGCGAAAATGCCAGCCGCGACTCCCGCAATCAATCCCTTCACCGTCGAGCCAATCACGATGCCAACCATCTGCGCGCGAACAGCAGGTGTAAACCACGCCGTTCCGCCGTCGACTGCGCCCAAGATTGCGCCGAGCAATAGCCCCAGGAGCACTTTGTTCATCACAGGCCTCCGTTGCTTTATCTTTTTGTCTCTGTCCTTTACAACCAACCGGCGAATTCCTTTAGGCCTATCTATGCAGGAAAAGCAAAATCAGGACGCGCATCAACAAGTAGGCTGCAATCAACAAGATGAAGAAGCGGTAGCGCCGGTAAAAGCGCCCGGCCTTCTCAAAAATGCTTTCGCGGTGGGCGGCCACCGCCAGGCCGTCCAGATAGCGGG
>WNFG01000401.1_pt1 | contig 43941 bp, 35 predicted proteins | sample 5400431 | NCBI WGS metagenome assembly WNFG01 (sample SAMN13153346, study PRJNA577476) | soil metagenome | isolation source: 120 cm saprolite under Douglas fir tree site 2 hole 3 replicate 2 | place: USA:California | collected 2015-04-18
CTTGTCTGTGCTTAGACGAACTGCGCCACCATCTCCTGAATCGCCCGCCGCACGGCCTCATTGCTTCCCATCTTCGGAGTCCAGCCGAGGGCGGTCATGCGCGACGTATCGAGACGGACTTTCGGGACGTCGCCGGGCCAGCCGCGGGAGCCGCCGGTGCGTGACACGTCGACCTTTGCGGGATCGAGGCTCATCGCTTCGATCGTCCACGCGGCGATCTGATTGACCGACGTCCAGTCGGAGACGGCGAGGTTGTAGCAGTTCACGAGATCGGCCGCCGTGGCGTGGCCGAACATCATCCCGTCGAGGCAGTCTTCGACATGCACGTACGGCTTCGATTGCGTGCCGTCGCCGAGGATCTCGAGACGGGTCGGGTCAGCATGCAGCTTCAGGACAAAATCGTGGATCACACCGTGCGTCGGATAGCCGCCGACGATGTTGCCGAATCGGAAGATCCAGCACTTCATCTGATACGACGCGGCGAACGCGGTGATGAGCGTCTCGCAGGCGATCTTGCTGGCCGCGTAGAACGAGATCGGGAAAAGGGGGCCGTAGTTTTCCGGCGTCGGCAGGATCGTTGGCTCGCCGTAGATCGCGCCGCTGCTGGAGAAGATCAGCTTCTTCGTGCTCGACACGCGCATGGCTTCGAGCAGGTTGTAGGTCACCAGCGTGCCGCCCTTGAGATCGAAGTCGGTGTAGCTCGTGCCGTAGCTGATGTCGCTGTTGGCCGCGAGATGCCAGACCAGTTCCGGCCGCAGGCGCTGGAAGAGCGCCACCAGGCGGTCGCGGTCGAGAAGATCGAACTCGTGGAAGGTGAAGCCGGGCTTCTCCAACGAGCGCGCGACGTATTCGCGCTTGCCGAGGAAGAAGTTGTCGATGCCGTGGACCTCATGCCCCTCGGCGAGGAGGCGCTCGAGAAGATTGGTTGCAATGAAGCCTGCCGCGCCGGTGACGACGATTCTCATGTGGTGGGTAGATTAGTCGATGAGTGGAGCAGTGGATCAGTGGATTAGTCGATTGGTGGATTAGTCGATTCGGGTGCTTCCGATCCCTAATCTACTAATCCACTGATCCACTAATCTACTAACCCACGAATCGTCCGCGCCAGCTCCTCCGGTGTACCGATGTCGAAGAAGTCGAGCCCGACGATCTCACAGGCCAGCCGTCCCTCAGCCGCCAGACGCGGGAAGATCGTCTCTTCGAACGAACAGGCGCCGGCCGATGGCAAACGGTCGATGACGCTCGACGGCATCAGCGAAAAGCCGGCGTCGATGTACGGCAGCTCCGGCGCGTGCTTGTCGAAGCGGATGATGCGATTGCCGGAAACGTCCGCGTTGCCGATTTCGCGGCGCGGGTAGACGGCGAGCGTAGGTTTGTCGTGCTCAGACACGAAGCGATCGTAGTCGAAGTAGCGGAGCACGTCTCCGTAGGTCATCACGAAACGCTCGCCGAGTAACGCGCGCGCCTCGCGGATGGCGCCCCCGGTGCCGAGCGGTTCGGTCTCGCGTCTGTAGGCGATGCGAACTCCGAATCGGGCTCCGTCGCCGAAATGCTCTTCGATGACCTCGGCGCGATGGCCGGTGAGGAGGACGATGTCGCGCAGGTTGCATCGTGCGAACGATTCGATCACCCGCTCGAGATACGGACGGCCGCCGATCGGGATCATCGGCTTGGGCAGGCCGCGCGTCAGATCGCCGAGGCGGGTGCCGAAACCGCCGGCGAGGATGGCGATGACCGGCGAAGCGGAATGTTGAATGTTGAGTGTTGAATGTTGAATGTTGAATGAAGGGGTCACGGCGGCTCCCCGATCATTCAACATTCAACATTGAACATTCAACATTAAACATTCGGCCTCTTAACCCCCCGCGCCCGCCAGAGCCGCTTGAACGTCCATACCGTCGAGTCCCACCGTTGCAGTGTCGACGCTCCGATCCGGTCGCGGTACTCGATCGGAATCTCGGCGACGCGGTAGCCCATCCGGTAGGGGATGACCAGCATGTCCACGGGAAGAGCCGGTCCCTGCGGGTCCCAGGTCACGTTGTCGATCATCGACTTACGGTAGGCGCGCATGCCGCTGTGCACGTCGGTGGTGCGGATGCCGTGGAGAAGGCGCGCGGTCCAGGCGAAGATGCGGTTGGCGAGGTAATTCGCGAACGGCATCGCCTTCGGCCGCCTGGCCAGACGCGTTGCGTTGACGAGGTCGTAGCCCTCATCGATCAGCGAGACCAGCGTCGGGATCGTTTCGACCGGATAGGTGTCGTCGCAATCGAGCGTGATGACGATTTCGCCCGCGGCATCGCGCACGGCGCGATCCATGGCCGGACCGTATCCCTTTGGTGGGAACTGTTTGAAGACGCGGCAGCCGAGCTCCGTGGCGATCTCGGCGGTGCGGTCTTTGCTGGAGTCGACGAGAAAGATCTCCGCCTCGGGCGCAACGCCGCGGATGTCGCGAACGACCTTGGCGACGGCGCGCTCCTCGTTGAGCGTGATCATGGAGATGGTGAGTTTCATGTTCTCCGTGCTTCAAAAATCATCTGGAATGCCAGCGCGCCCGGCCAGGCCGAGGCAATCGCGCGCTCCATCGGGTAGATGGTTTTCAAGTAAAGCTTGTACGGCCGCGATTCCAGCAGCGCCGACGGATCATGCGAATCCCCGCCGCCGCCGAGGAGCTTCTTCGCCAGCGGAACGAACGGCCGCACAAGGCCGGGATTGTACGTGCGCCGGACGACTTCCAGCCCTGCCTGCTCGATCATCTCCCGCGCGGTGCGGCGTGTGAAGAATCGGAGGTGTGTGCGATCGAGCACGCCCGTCTCCTCATATCGGAAACGCCCCAGCAGCAGATTGAGGCGAACGGACCAGAGCCCGACGTTCGGAAGCGAGACGATGACACTGCCACCGTCCTTCAGCAGATTGAGATAGCCGCGCAGCACGCCGATCGGCCAGGCCAGGTGTTCCAGGACGTCAGCGAAGATGATCACGTCGAAGCGGCGGTTGGCGAGTACGTCGAGTTGCTGAAGATCGGCGTGAATGACCTCGTTCACGCGCGTACGCGCCACAGCGACTGCTTCCGCGCTTGACTCGATCCCCGTGACGCGATTTCCCCGCCCGGCGATGTGTTGCGACGTCGTGGCGAAGCCACACCCGACGTCGAGGACCTCGAGATTTTTTCGATCTCTCCAGAGGCGTAGAAGGCCCCAGTTGACGTCTTCGAAGTATTGGTAGCTCGTGGATTCGTACATGAAGCTCTTAGCTCTTGGCTCCTAGCTGTCAGGGGAACGATGCGAGGCGAACAGCTAACAGCTAACAGCCAAGAGCTTCGCCAGCGCAACCGCCCTCTCAATACACACATCGCTATTGATGTAATCGAACTGCGCGAACCGTCCGAGCAGGTGCAGGCCGGTGGCGGCGACGGCGTTGCGCATCGCGGTCACGTTGGCGCGGTAGTCGAGGTCGTAAACCGGGTAGCCGTAGAGAAAGCGGACGGCTTTGCGGTAGACTATGGTTTTCGGATCGACCAGGCCAGTGATCTCCAGCTCGCGGATGGTGCGGTCGATGATCTCCTCATCCTTCATCTCCCAGACGCCGTCGCCTCCTTCGTTCGTCGTGATCTCGGCCATCACCGACGACGAGCCGGCAGGTACGCAATGGTCGCTGAACGCTTTCGGGAACGAGAGGCGGTGAAACAGGAGCGCCGGGTCGGGGACGTAGAGGGCGGTGTAGGGATAGCCGCGGTCCTCGTTGCAACCGATGAGGACGTTGATCAGCGAATTGTAGCGAAGGGTGGCCGCCAGCCGGTGCACCTCATCCGGGGCGTCGTGCCATACCTTCAGCAATTCGTGGATCGGCAGCGTGGAGACGAGCGTGTCGTACGTGCGCTCCTCGCCATCGAATGAAGTCACACGCCAGCGCTGACAGTCGCGCGAGACGGAAGCCACGCGCCAGTTGGTGCGGATATCGCCGCGTACTTTCGATGCAAACGCGTGCACGAGCGACTCATATCCGCCGTCGATCGGGTAGTAGAAGTGAAGCTGATGCAGATAGCCCTCGGTCGAAATTCCGATCGACGACTTGAGCACATCTTCCATCGGCGGCTTCGGGATTCGCTCCACGAACTCGAGTCCGAGCTTCGTGGCGGGATAGTTCCAGATCTTCTCGTTGTAGGGGATGAAGTACTTCTCCGAGATGCCGGCGCCGAAGGTTTTGTACGACCACTCGGCCAGGTTCGATGGGACGTCGTCTGCGCGCGGATTGACGATGTAGCCGTAGATGCAGTCGAAGTTGTCCTGCGGCGGCAGCGCGGCCAGATCGTTCTCGAACGGATACTTCACCAGGCGGCCCTTGAACCAGATCTTGTTCTCGCGGCGGCGCTGATGAACGTTGTCGCCGAGCGAGGCCACCATCAGGCTCAGCACCTCTTTGTTCTTACTGAACATGATGTGCGGGCCGGCGGCGTCGAAGGTGAAGCCGTCTTCGATGATGGTGCCGCACAGCCCGCCGATGCGGGTGCGGCGCTCGACGACCTCGACGTCATCGCCGAGGAAGGAAGCGAGGGCGACGCCGGAGATGCCGCCGCCGAGAATGCCCACGGTTCGATGGGTTATGGTGCGATGGGTCATGAAAGAAGGCCGCGTTCGGCGGCGGCGTATTGTAGCCGTGCTCACCGCTGGCACGGGCTGCGCGGGACGGGCGCCGCCGTTCCGCGGGCCAGTTGGACGAGAGCGCCGAGGTCGGGGACATGCCAGCGTGGCGGGTCCGAAGCCTCGAGCGTGGTGCCGCGCGGCGGTTGGCAGAAGGCCAGCTCATTTCGCGACATGATCAGCATGATGCCGACCGGCAGCGGCTCGTGCGAAATCGCTTCGAGGCGCTCTCCGCGGCGGAGAGTGAGCGTAGCCGCGGCGGAGACAGGAGCGCCGTCGACGAGCCATTCGATGTGCGCGTCGCGGTCGGCCGGCGACGGAGGCAGCACGCCGCGCCAGAGCGGACGCTCGAAATCGAGCGGCTGCCGGTACCACGGATGCGACGCCAGACGTGTCGACGCGTAGACGTCATAGGTGCCATCCGCGAGGACGGCCCACCGCGCCGCCGGCGCGAGCGGCGTCAATCGGGCGTTCATCCCGGGCAGCCAGATCTCGCGCCAGAGCGGAAGGTAGTGCGTGACGATGAGCTCGCCGAACGGCCGGTGCGTGGCCAGCCATTTGCGGACGTCGTAGTCGGCGATGACCGCGGCCGGCGGATCGCGCAGCAGATCGGCGATCGTGTACGGCTCGAAGCGCTTGTGCTCCTCCATCACGAAGACATTCGCGCGCAGGAACCAGTAGCGATAGGCCGGATCGCGGTGCAGCGGCCATCCGACGCTGTCGAACACCTTCGCGCCGGCGGGGGTGCGGCGGTCGACTTCGCGCATGATGAAGTCTTCGTAGGCCGTATCGTTCTCTTTGCCGCGGAAAACAGCGGCGGCGACGTTGACGATGGCGGCGACGATGACCAGCGCCAGGAGAGCGCGGCGGCGCGGCGCCGAGGTGACGAAGCGGTCGATCTCCATGGCCGCGAGCGGCGCCATCAGCAGAACGGCGATCTCGAGGTGATAGTTGAAGACGTACTTCATCGCGGCGATGAAGAGGAGGTTGGCGGCCTGTAGAAAGGCCAGGAAGAAATCGTCTCCCGGCGCGCGGAAGCCGTGCCGCAGTGCTCGCACGATTCCGATGCCGCCGATGACGAGGATGGCGATGCCTCCCGGATCGACGGCCGAAAGCTGAAAGTTCGGAGCGGAGTCGACGAGGCGCAGCCCGAAGGCGACCGCGAACCGGTGGGCGAACATCCAGTCGACCGGCGCCTGGGCGAAATGATCGGCCACGAAGTTGTCGGTCCAGAGGCGCTGCCATGCGATCCGCGCGGAGTGTGTGGCGGCGAAGTATGCGCATGCTGGTGCGAATGCCGCGGCCGCCCCGGCGAAGGACCAGTTCGCACGAGTATTGCCGCCCCAGGCGCGCTCGCGGGTGCGTACGACGCGCACGAGAAGGAGCGTGAGGACGGCCAGTGGGCCGAGGCGGAGGTTCGCCAGTCCGGCCATGCAGAGCATCGCGCCGCCAAAGAAAGCGAAGCGGCGGCCGTCGCCGATCTTTTGCAGCAACGCCAGCGCGGCGATGTAGATGACGCAGCCGAGGACATCGACGCGATACTCGACCGCGGGCAGCATGAAGAGCGTGCTGCAGAGCACCAGCGTCATCGCGCTCCACGAGGCCAGCGCCGAGATTCCGGCGCGGCGCATCCACCCGAGTAGCAGGACGAACCCCGCGATCCATAGCGGCAGTTGCGCCCAGCGCATCAGCAGGATCGCGCTCACGCCGGGGCTGTGAGTCAGCGCGGTCACCGGCGCGAAGAGGAACCACTGCAGCGGCGTGTGATGCTCCCAGAAGTCACGATAGGGCACCAGTCCGCGCCGGACCCAGTCGGTGGCGCGGAAGAATTCGATCTCGTCCCAGACCAGTGGGTGAAGTCCCTGCAGTTGGAAGAGACGCGCGGCGATCGAAAGAAGCGAGATGCCGCCGAGAAGCGCCGTTCCGCGCGAGATTTTCATCGCCGGGACTCCGGATGCAGGTCCCACACGTCGCCGATCATGGGCGTGGCACGGCCGGAGGCGATGAGGCGTTCGAGGCAGCGCCGGGCTTCAGGCAGAGCATCGACAAAGTCAATGCCGGAGACGAAGCGAAGATCCGGCTGCAATCCACGCTCGGCGCGGCAGACGGGAAGATCGCTCTCCGTCATGACCGGCAGCGGCGTGGCTCCGGGATGCGCGGCGGCGTAGGCGATCGAGAAGGGCGCAAGGTCCCTCGTGGCAAACCAGTAGTAGCCGGCGTCGCGCACACCGATCGGATGGTTGTGGGCAAGCATCCAGACCGTCTCGCCGGTCCGCAGTCTCCTCTGCAGGTAGGCGCGGATCGGCGAGGCGTTGAGTGTGAAACTGAGCGGCATCATCGTGTGCACGGCGATGGCGCAGGCGATGGTGACCGCGATCGTGGCCACGGCGGCCACTCGATCACTGGCCAGATCCAGGAGCTTGGCGGCTGTGATCCCGTAGAGACATGCCGCGATGAAACTCCACATGAGGTAATACTGCGGCCAGATATTCGGATAGGAGTAGATGAAGCGGATCTCCACCGTCGCCGCCGCTGCCAGGACCAGCAGGCCGGCCGGTGCCCGCCTGCGCATTGTGATCACCGCGGCGGCGATCACCGCAATCGGCGCGATCCCGCGGAAGGCTGGATCGCAGAACATGTACGGACGTCCGCCGCCGAACGATTCGTTCGTCATGATCGGCTGGTGCACGAACCACTCCATGAAGAGCTGGTTGTAGCGGAATGAAAAGAAAAGGTAGTCGCGCAGCGAAACCGTGGCAACGATCCAGGTGAGGGCTGCGGCAACGCAGGCCAGCGGCGGGATGACGGCAAGAGCGACGTTGCGGACGCCGCGCGCGCTCCGCAACACGACCAGATAAGCGACGCCGAGGACGAGCGACTCCAGAGGCCACTTCGGATTCCAGAGCGCGGCGATGGCAACCAGACCGATGCCGAGCCCCGCGAGCGCCAGACGAAGCCGTTCCGATTGCCACCGTCCCAGGAGAAAGAGCGCGCCGAGCCAGAAGAGGAGGATCGTCGGGGGGTCGGTGCGGACATCGTTCAGGCCGCGGTACCAGACCCATGGTGAGGCCAGGAGAGCGGAGAGCGTGACCAGCGGCGCGAGCATGCCGCGCGAAATCCGGTACGCAAGCATCGCGACGGCGCCGGCGGCGAGGAGACCGCACGCCCCGCTGAAGAGACGGGCTCGTGAAATGTACGTTGTCAGATCCCACGGCTCCGGGACCATCCGCCGGAGGATCGTGAAGAGAAACGGCGAATGATCCTCGCAGAAGTCACGATAGAGCCGGAGGCCGGCGCGCATCAGCCACCCGGCGTGCAACAGTTCGGATTCGTCACCGTCGAGGGCTCGCTGCAACACGCCATGAACGGCCAGGAGATGGCGCGCCACGATGAAGGCGATACCGGCAGCGGCGGTGAGAGCGGCAACCTGACGGAGACGGGTCGCGCTCAGCGGCATTGCCCCAAGCGTACCTCAAGAATGTCCGCTGTAGACTTTGATGAGGTGCCGTACGACGAGGTAGACGGCCGCGGCGCCTGCTGTCAGAACAACAGCTCTTCGCGGCGCGATCGGCCTCGTGGAGTCCATTCATGGCCTCGTGGAAGCCATTCATGGCCTCGCGGAGTCCATTCATGGCCTTGCGGAGTCCATTCATGGCCTCATGGAAGCCATTCATGGCCTCGCGGAGTCCAATCATGGCCTTGCAGATGCCATTCATGGCCTCATGGAAGCCATTCATGGCCTCGCGGAGTCCATTCATGGCCTTGTGGAAGCCATTCATGGCCTCGCGGAGGCCAATCTTGGGCTCCTGGAGTCCGACGCCTTACCACTCTTGGCCGTTCAAGATCACCTAATCGGGATTGGTCTGCATCGGCCGCCGAGGAGTGCTGGGTTGCCGAAGACATGCCCCGGCAACCCGTTTCATCAGATCTTCTTCGCGGCCTTCTTCAGTGAGCGCGCGCCGGAGTTGAGCGCGTCCTTGGCCATCGAGCGGGCCTGCTTCATCCCTTTTTCGACCTGCTTCTCGACGGCTTTGCGAGCCTGCTTCACGGCCGGCTCGGCGGCTTTCTTGAACGCCTTGATCTTCGGGGCCGCGGCCTTTTTCAGCGCCTTGATCTTCGGAGCGGCAGCCTTCCCGGCGGCCTCATAAGCTTCGACGCTCTTCTTCGCCACAGTCTTTGCGACCTTCTTCGCCGCCTTCTGGATGTCTTTCGTCTGGACCATGTAAAAACCTCCTTCGTTGATGAACATCTACCTTAGCATGCGATATGCGGGCGACGTTCCAGAACTCGACTCCTACTTCGTCCCCGCGTTCAACTTTTCCGCCGCGTGGATCTGATCGAGCTGCCCGCGAAACTCGCGCGCCCATGCTCCGAATGCGTTCTCCACATCACCCCAGCGGCGATACGAGCCCAGTCCGCTGAAATAGGCGCGGCCGGCTTTGTGGTCGGCGAATGCGGCCACGCGCGCGTTGGTCATGCAGTCGCGCATGTCGACTTCGATGGCGGCGCCACCGATGTCGACCGTCGGCAGAAAGAGGCCGACGCCGATGACGGTGCCGACCGCTTTGGCAGCCACGTTCTTGGCCGGATCCACTGGCACCAGCTCCGTGAGCGCGGCGCGCACGCGAAGCACGCCATCGGCGGGAACGTCGACGACCGTGTAGCCGCCGCGGGTCAACTCCGCCGTGAACGCGGTACGAAGATGCTCGCTCAGGTTCTTCAACTCTTCGGCGCTGGCCTGGTTGTCCTTTGCTTCCTTGCCGAGAGAGACGACCACCGGCTCGAAAAGGAAGGCGTGATAGTCACCGAGGATCCCCGGACGGCTGGACCAGGCCCGCAGCGACCGGCTGCCGGGCACTGACTGAAGCTCGATGCCGCTGCCGAGGAAGACCACATTCGGTTGCTTTGACGTCGCGCATCCCATGAGGATCAGGAAGGTGAATGCTGCACAGAATCTGGCCATAACTTTGATCATCGCGCGCTCCTTTGTGAATCAATCCAGCGGTCTACGTTGGCTTCCAGGACGCTAAGCGGTACGGCACCGCCGCCGAGGACGACGTCGTGAAACTCGCGGACATCGAAACGGGTGCCGAGCGCTCCCTCGGCGCGTTTGCGGAGCTCTTTGATCTTCAGCTCCCCGAGCTTGTAGGCGAGCGCCTGGCCCGGCCACGAGATGTAGCGGTCGACCTCGGTCTCGACTTCGTGAAGGGGAAGAGCGGTACGGCTGGCCAGATAATCGATCGCCTGCTGCCGCGTCCAGCCCATCGAATGAATGCCGGTATCGACGACCAGCCGGCAGGCGCGCCACATCTCGTAGGTCAGGCGTCCGAAGTTCGAGTATGGATCCATGTAGATCCCCGCCTCGATGCCGAGCCACTCGCAGTAAAGCCCCCAGCCTTCGCCGAACGCCGAGTTGTACGAGAAGCGGCGGAAGTTCGGCAGATCGCCGAGCTCGCGCGCCAACGAAATCTGGAGATGATGACCGGGAACCGCTTCGTGCAGCGTCAGCGCTTCGAGGTTGTAGAGCGGACGGCTCTCCAGCATGTAGGTGTTGACCCAGTAGATGCCCGGCTGCGTGCTTCCCTGCGCCGGTCCGACGTAACGGCCGCTGGTGTACTTCGGCGCGATGTCCGCCGGAACCGGCTCGACGGTGTAAGGAAGCCGCGGCAGTGTTTTGAAGAGCGACGGCAACTTCCCGTCGATCCTCTTGGCGATGCGCGAGGCACGGGACAGAAGCTCTTCCGGGGTCTTCGCGTAGAAACGCGGATCGGTGCGCAGGAAGAGGAGAAATGCCGGGAAGTCTCCCTGGAACCCGGTCTCCTTGATCACCGCATTCATTTCGGCGGAGATCCGATCGACTTCGCTGAGTCCGATCTTGTGGATCTCCTCGGGGGTGAGATTGAGCGTGGTGAACTCGCGGATCTTGAACGCGTAATAGGCGCGGCCGTCGGGCAGCTCGGAGGCGCCGAGCGTCGTGCGCGCCTTTGGCAGGTACTCGTTGCGGAAAAAGTCGAGGAACTCGCGGTAACCGACGACCGCTCCCTCCATCACCGCGGCGCGTCCCTCCTGCCGCAATCGCTCGTGCTCCGATTGCGGAACGGAGGAAGGGAACTTCGTGAACGGGGCCCAGAACACACTCTTCGCCGGATCGTCGACGATGTGGGCGGTGATGGTCGAGTCGTAGCCGTCGAGCGTGGCGCGCGGAATGGTCATGCCGCGCTTGATGCCGATCCGCATCAACGCGATCTCTTCACGGACGTAGCGCGGCCAGGCCTTGAGCCGGCTGATGTAGTTCTCGTAATCCTTGACCGTGGCCAGCGGTACGTCCTTCGGCAATCGCGAGAAGCCGGAGTGGAATCCCGAGTCGGCGTTGAACGGGACCTGGTAGTCGCCGAGCTCGAACGACGCCGACGAATCCGCGAGGCGCTGCCTGAAGATGTAGTAGTTCACGATCTCCGCGGCCGGCAGCTTCGATCGATCGATGCCGGCCAGCTCCGCAAGTGTCGCCTTCGTCTGCGCATGCCGCCGCTCGAGGTCGGCCAGAGTCACCGACGGCAGCCGATCGTCGTACTCATGCCTTCCGACCGATGTCGCGAACAATGGATTCTCCCTGAGCTGCGTCTCCCACGTTCGATCGAACAACGCGTGAAGACGAGCGACCTCATCGGACGCGTACACGGATACAGCGAGCAAAGAAACAGCGACGAGGAACGCAAGTCGTGGCTTCATGTCGGGGAAGCTTACCGCGTGCCGCGAGGAGAAGGTGCGCTGGTAACGTATTCAGGAAGCCGGCTCTGGCTTCCAAATCCTGACGAGATGCGACTTGCGGATGCGGCTGTCTCTACTCGCGAGCGCCACCTCGGGCAACGTTGCTCGAACCAACCAGGATGCGAATGGAACCTGCAGTGCGAGTCGGCCACGCGAGTGGAGCATCTGCGCCTCCCAAAGACTGATCGCTGAGATTTTCGGCGGGTCCCGCTGCGCCGCAGCATTAATAGCTTTTCTTTCCGCGAGTGAAAGTTTGCCGCCGCCGATCAACCACCAGATCCAGATGTGAGTGTCGAGCAGCATTCTCAGCGGAGTGCCTCGAACTCGCGATCCTCAAGGACACTCTCTTCGGGTGTGGCCAAGAGGACGCCGGTGCCAAGTAGCCTCTCCCATGGCTTGGCTTCAGTCGCTCGCACCGTCGTCGCCGGGAGCAATCGGGCGACGATCTCGCCGTCACAAACGATCTCCACGGCCTCACCATCACGTTCGAGATCGCGAATGATCTCTACGCATCGGGCCTTAAGTTCGGTGATGGAGACAGTCATTTGAAACCCTTATCGACAATACACCAGGGCGAAGAGTAGCATTCCGAGCATCATCGATCACCTCTCATATGACAAAACTGAGGAAGAACCTGTCCCTCGATCCCGAAGCCGTCACCAGGGCGAGCGGTATTGCGAGCTGCATGCAACGAACCTTTCGCAGCTCGTCAACCGCTTTCTATCGAGCCTGCCCCTGAACGATGACCCGGAGACTCGTCTCACTCCCGCGGTTAGTCGTTTGATTGGCTTAGTATCCGACCAGAACGCGCTAGAGCACTACCGCCAGCATCTGGTCGAGAAGTACAGCCGTTGATCATCCTAACGGCTCGCTGGATGAACTGACCCACCTTGACCGCCCTCCGAACCTTGACGGAGAATGCGGACTCATCCAAAGATATGGCCCCCGGATCAGAATGAAAAAGGGAGAAGTCATGAAGAGTCTCGTTATGCGAACCGTGTTGTGTGTGTTGACCCTGGCGATCACCGGCCCCGGGTTACCTCTCTTTGCGCAGGAAACCAAGGACACCAAGCCTGCAGAGAAGAAGGCCGAGGACGAGAAGAAGGCCAAGGTAACCGAGGAGATGGTGGTCACGGCCCGGAAGCGCGAAGAAACCGTGCAGGACGTTCCCATCTCCGTCGCCGCTCCGACCGAATCGCAACTTCGCGATCGTGGCGCCGAGAACATCGAAGACGTCTCCGCCAACGTCGCCGGCTTCACGGTCCAGAACCTCGGGCCCGGACAGAGCCAGGTAGCGATGCGCGGTGTGTCGGCCGGTCAGATCGTGCGCGACCAGCCCGGCGTCAAGGAGCAGGTCGGCGTCTATCTCGATGAATCGGTGATCTCGCTCTCGCTCTTCACGCCCGACGTCGACCTCTTCGACCTGTCACGCGTCGAAGTTCTGCGCGGACCTCAGGGGACGCTGTTCGGCTCGGGATCGGAGTCCGGCACGGTGCGGTACATCACCAACCAGCCGAAGCTCGGCGTCTCCGAATCGGTCGGCGAATTCTCCGGCAGCTCGATCAACTCCGGTGGTCTCGGCGGAAGCGTCAAGGTCGCGGTGAACGCGCCTCTGAGTCCAACCGCCGCGATGCGGTTCGCCGGCTACTTTACGCACTATGGCGGTTACATGGACGCGGTGCAGCCGGACCTGAGCGTGAAGAAGGATGTGAACAGCGGATACCGGAGCGGCGCCCGCCTGGCCTTCCTGCTCAAGCCGAACGACAAGTTGAGCATCACTCCGCGCATCCTCTATCAGAAGGTGGACATGGACGGCTGGAACCGGATCGACGCCTTCAACATCCTGGGGAATCCGTTCACGACCACGCGTCCCAAGGTCACTCTCAACGATCACCGCCAGTTCACGCAGTTCAAGGAGCCGTTCACCGACAAATTCTTCCTCGGCGACGTGAACGTTTCCTACAACCTCGGCGGCGGAAAGACGTTTACCTCGATCAGTTCCTACTCCGATCGCAATGTTGACGTGCTGCGCGACGCCACCGCCCTGACCGCCAGCATCACCGGCGGCTCCATCGGCTTGCCCGCGAAAATCTACACGCTCAACGCCCCGCTCGACGATGCCACAAAGGCGAAAGCGTTCACGCAGGAAGTGCGCCTTTCGGGGACCACCTCGAAGTTGCAGTGGGTGGACGGCGCGTTCTACAGCCACACCGATCGCCACTACGGCCAGAGCCTTCTGGTCAGCGGATTCGAAGCCGGCACGGGTATCCCCACGGCGGGCAAGTTCGGCGCGGCGAAGGACGTGCTGTTCTTCTCCAAGCTCAAGTACAACTTCCAGCAGTTCGCTCTGTTCGGCGAGGGGACGTATCCCGTCACCGACCGTCTGGAAGTGACCGGCGGCGCGCGCCTGTACGACTTCAAAGAGAAACGTACCCAGACGTTCGACGGCATTTTTGCCGATGACGGAACGACCGCCGGGTCGACCAAGGCAAACGGCATTGCCCCGCGTGTGATGGGGAGCTACAAGCTCAACGACTCAACGCGCCTGAATGCGCAGATCTCCAAGGGATTCCGGCTCGGCGGGATCAACGACCCGCTCAACGTCCCGCTCTGCACCGCCGCGGACCTCGTCACCTTCGGGGGCCGGGGGAACTGGAAGGACGAGACCCTGTGGAACTACGAGGTGGGCTCGAAGTCGAAGATCATGGACGGGCGCGGCTCGTTCAACGCCTCCGCCTTCTACGCTGACATCCGCGATCTGCAGGCGACGGTGACCGCCGGCTCGTGCTCTTCGCGCGTCGTGTTCAACGTTCCCAAGTCGAAGAGCGAAGGGCTGGAAGCGGAATTCGAGGTCGCGCCGACCGATCTGTTCGACTTCGCCGTCTCCGCCAGCCACACCAAGTCGCAGCTCGAGTCGACGCTGACGTCCACCGATGCAAAGGGTGTCGTCTCCGTCGTCTCCGGCATCCAGAAGGGCAACCGGCTTCCGACCGTCCCCGAGTTTCAGATGACGGCCGCGGCCACGCTTCACTGGCACACGGGATCGTCGTGGGCGGGTTATTCGACCGGGGTCTACCAGCACGTCGGCGACCGCTTCACGCAGATCGGCGATCAAGCGGCCGGCTTCGGTTCTGTCAACCTGAACTCATTCGCGCCAAACAATATCGGTGGACCGTTCACGCAGAGCACGTTCACGTTCAATCCCAAGCTGCCGGCGTACGACATCGTCAACCTGCGCATCGGCGTGCTGGTCAACAAGTGGGATACGGCGCTCTTCGTCAACAACCTCACGAACGAGACGGCGTTTCTGGCGCTGGATCAGGAGCGCGGAACGCGCGCGCGCGTCGGCTACCTGACCAACCAGCCGCGTACCATCGGCATCAGTACACGAGTGAATTTCTAAAGGGAGATCGATATCGCCGATAACGGGGTTACCCGGCGGACGTTTCTGGAATGCGTCGGGGCGGCTGCAGTTGCCAGCCGCCTCGACGCACAGGCTCTCTCCGGCAAGTCCCGGCCGCGCATCGCCGTGATCGGCAGCGGTGCCTTCGGCGGCTGGACGGCGCTCCACCTCGCCGGCCTCGGCGCGCAGGTGGAGCTGATCGATTCGTGGGGACCGGGGAATCCGCGCTCCAGCTCGGGCGGCGAGACCCGCGTCATCCGCGCGATCTATGGACCCGACCGCGTGTACGTCGAGATGGTCAAACGCGCCTACGAGCTGTGGGACAGGATCGGCGCGTCATCGAGTGAGCCGTTGTATGTCGAGACCGGCGCGCTCTGGCTGCATCGAAAGGATGATTCATACGTTCGATCGTCCGTCCCGATCCTGCAGGAGCTCGGTTTTCCTGTCGACCAGCTTACGATCGCCGACGCGGCGCGACGCTACCCGCAGATCGATTTTCGCGGCGTCCACTCGGCCTGGCTCGAACGGCGGGCGGGGGCGTTGTCGGCGCGGCGTGCATGTGGCGTCGTTCGCGATGTCTTCGAAAAGGCCGGCGGAAGCTATCGCATGGGGCGCGTGAAGCCGGGTCCGATCGTGAGCGGCTCGATGACCAGTCTCCAGCTCGACGATGGCTCTCGCATCGAGGCCGACGGATTCGTGTTCGCCTGCGGTCCCTGGCTGGGGAAACTCTTTCCTGACGTCATCGGCGACAGAGTCCATCCGACGCGGCAGGAGGTTTACTACTTCGGGACGCCCGCCGGATCGGAGCGCTACCTTCCCGGCCATCTCCCGATCTGGATCGATTTCGGCGAGCGAATCGTCTATGGACTTCCCGACACGCACGGCCGCGGGCTGAAGATCGCAGACGACACCCGCGGCGAGCCGATCGATCCGACCAGCGCCAACCGGACGCCGTCCGCGGCAGGCATCGCTCGGGCGCGGCACGTACTCATCGAGCGTTTCCCCGAGCTCGCCAAGGCGCCGCTGGTCGCCGCCGAAGTCTGTCAGTACGAAAACAGTCCGGACGGTCACCTGATCATCGATCGTCATCCCGAGGCCGGCAATGTCTGGCTCATTGGAGGAGGTTCGGGCCACGGATTCAAACTGTCGCCCGCCGTCGGCGAGATGACGGCGCAGATGATCCTGTCGGGGAAGGACGTCCCGAAACTGTTTCGTCTGGAGCGGCTCCGCAACGTGGCGGCGCACAAGACGCAGTTTGAGAGTAAGTAGAAGGGTGGAGTTATCGGTTATCGGTTGTCGGGGGTCGGGGAGGCAACGTTTTAGGGGTCATCAGGCTCTCCAGCTCCATACAACTGACAACCGACAACTGACAACCGACAACCCTTACCTCCGTGTCTCGCGTCAAACCGCCTTCGCAATCAGCACCGCGTTCGTCCCTCCGAACGCAAACGAGTTCGACATCACGCAACGAACGTCCTGATCGCGCCGTCCCACGCCCGGGACGTAGTCGAGGTCACACTCCGGATCGGGAACATCGAGATGGGCGGTAGGGGGGATGGCCTGGTGCTTCATCGCCAACAACGCGATGGCGAACTCGAGTGCGCCCGCTCCGCCCAGCAGATGGCCGTGCATCGACTTCGTTGAGGTGACGGGGATCTTGTAAGCGCGGTCGCCAAAGACTTTCTTGATGGCCCGCGTCTCCGTAACGTCGTTCAACACGGTGGCGGTTCCGTGAGCGTTCACGTAGTCGATCTCCACGGGCCTGATGCCCGCGTCCTCCAGTGCCTGCGTGATGGTCAGAGCCTGGCCTTCGACCGAGGGTTTGGTGATATGGAGGTAATCGTTGCTGGAGCCGTAGCCGGCGATCTCGCCGTAGATGTGCGCACCGCGGCGGATCGCCGCCTCCCGCTCCTCGAGCGTGACCATGGCCGCCCCTTCGCCGAGCACCAGTCCCGTGCGGGTCTGCGAAAACGGGCGGCACGATGCAGATGGATCAGAGGCGGGAATCGCCAGGATGTGCATCGCCTCCCACGCCTTGAAGAATCCGAATGTCAGTGGCGCTTCCGCGCCCCCGGCGATCATGACGTCCGCGTAGCCGTGACGGATCTGGCGGAACGCTTCCCCGATGGAGACGGACGACGAGGAACAGGCGCAGGAGTAGGTGAGGTCCGGTCCGCCAAGACCATGCTGCATGGCGACATGACCGGCGGAGGCGTTGTTCATCACCTTCAGCACCGTCAGCGGTTTCACGCGGTCGGGATCGCGCAGCAGCAATTGCACGAACGTTTCCTCGAGGGTGTTGGACGATCCCATGCCGGTGCCGATCGACACGCCGGCGCGGTTCCTGTTTTCAGCCGTGAATTCGATACCCGCGTCCTTCACCGCCATCGCCGCCGCGGCGACCGTGAACTGGCTGACGCGGTCAAGGTGATCGGTCCTCTGCTGAAAAAAGTGCGCCGGATCAAAGTCCACGCTCGCGCCGATGCTCGTGTGCGGCCCCTTCGATCCTTCGGTGACGATCTCGCGGATTCCCGACCGGCCCTCCATCAGCGCGGAGAACATCGTGTGGGGGTCGTTCCCGAGGGGAGAGATCACGCCAAGTCCGGTGACGACGACGCGCCTGTGTCCTGTCATCTAGCGGATTTTGTCATGGTCGTGGAGAGGTTGCTGGGTTGCTGCGTTGCAAAGTTGCTGAGTTGCAGCAACCCAGCAACTCAGTGACCCAGTGACCCAGTCAGCCGGAGCGCCTTGGAGCGCCCCGGCTGCGAGAGGTCGAACTAGTACTGAACGCGCGCCGCATCGAACGTGTCGCGGTTCTCCCATGCGCCATTCACGCTGATGTGATCGCCCGGGCGGGCTCGCCAGACATTCACCGAGTGACGCGTGTCCAGGCTGCGGACGTCGATCTTGATCGGTACACCGGAGGCGTCATCGCGGATGGTCACGAAGTTCAGCCGGCGATTGACGCTCATCACCGTTCCGCTCAGCCATCCGTTGGAGCCGAACGGCACTCCCCGGTACATCGGATCGCTTGTATATGTAGGCTCACCGGCGAAGGCGATGTAGTCCGCGTTCACCGTATCGCCATTCACCACGCCGCCGATGCGGACCACGGCACCGATTCGGATGTCTCGGTTACGAATCGTCGACATCGGGACGTAGTACGCGTAGCTGCCGTGGTTGAGAACGACCCGATACTGGTCGCCCTCGCGGCTCATGCTGGTGATCTCACCTTGCGTAGAGATGCGATCAGCCCGGTAGTGGTACTCCACATCCTGTGGTTGAGGCGCCGCGAACGCCGCGGAGCTCAGCAGCAACGCCAGGCCACTGGCCGCTGCCAGCGGCGCGAACCCACTCTTGATGCTCTTCATAGAATCCTCCTTGGATAACGTCTAATTCACACAATAACAGTGGCAAAGACGTTGCCAATCTGAGGCTTGAAGGCGTGCTGATCGGGTCTCATTTGATCGAAAAAAACGATGCATCAACCGGCGGATTGATGACCGTCTTCGTGAAACGGATCACTGCCTCGAAGCGTGGGTCGCCGGCCGTACGGTGAATCTCCTTCTCGAACTGCAGGCCGTCGACCGTCTCATAGGAAACGAACGTGACCGTGATGGTGCGGTTGCCTTCCTTGTGCACCATCGTCTTCGGCAGCCAGCTCTTCGAATCGAGCGTCACGACTACTGAGATATCACAGTAGTCACGTCGAATACGGAGCGGGGTTTGTCAAGGTTTCAAAACAACATTGGTGGTTCACCGATGGAAGGGCTCCTTCCACCGACACGGGATGACATCTCCATCTCTCCCGACTCTATAATCCCGCGCGATGAAAAAGCGGATGTTGTTCATGCTGGCCATCGTGATCGCGTTTATCGCGGTCATCGGCCTGGTCAAATACTTTCAGATCAAGAAGGCCATCGCGCAGGGGTCTTCATATCAACCACCTCCGGAAGCGGTGACGACGGTCGTCGCCAGGTCGGAGGAATGGAGCGCCACGCTGCAGGCCATCGGGACCGTGGCGGCGGTGAATGGCGTCACCATCAGCGCCGATCTTCCAGGCGTCGTCGATCAGATCAGCTTCGACTCCGGGCGGTCGGTACGCAAGGGAGAGGTGCTCGTCGTGCTCGATGCCAAACAGGAGCGGGCCCAGCTCGCGTCGGCCGAGGCACAGTTGAATCTCGATCGGGTCAACCTGGAGCGGCAGAAGGGGATGCTGGCGGCGCAGATCATCCCGCGGGCGATGTATGACACCGCGGCGGCGCAATTCAAACAGTCCGACGCGAAAGTTGCCGAGCTCCGGGCGACCATCGAGCGCAAGATCATTCGCGCTCCCTTCGACGGAGTGCTCGGCATCCGCGAAATCAACCTTGGACAAACTCTCGCCGGCGGAGCGCCGATCGTTTCGCTTCAGTCGCTCCGCCCGGCATATGTGAACTTCAGCGTGCCGCAGCAGGAGATCGGACATCTCATCGTCGGCTCGCCGGTTCAAGTGACAACGGACAGCGGCACAGCGGAGGTGGGCAAAGTCACCGCCTTCGATGCCGTCATCGATGAAGCGACGCGCAACGGTAAGGTGCAGGCTTCCTTCCCCAACACCGACGGTAAGCTTCATCCCGGCATGTTCGTCGAGGCGCACTTCGCCCACGGCGCGCCGAGGATGGCCGTCACCCTTCCGGTCTCGTCGATCAGCTACGCGCCGTTCGGCGACTCCGTCTTCATCGTCGACAATGAAAAGGGTCCGGATGGCAAGACGTATCGCGGCGTGCGCCAGCAGTTTGTGAAGCTCGGAGACACGCGCGGCGATCAGGTGGCCATTCTCACCGGCGTCAAGGCTGGCGAGGAAGTGGTCACCTCGGGGGTGTTCAAGCTGCGGCCGGGAGCGGCCGTGATCGTGAACAACGCCGTGCAACCGGGCAACAGCGCCAACCCGCGGCCGGAAGACAACTGATGAAAATCACCGATCTCTTCGTCCGCCGCCCCGTTCTGGCGATCGTGGTCAATCTGGTGATCCTCATCGCCGGACTGCAGGCCATCCGTTCGCTCAGCGTGCGTCAGTTCCCACGCAGCGACATGGCCAACGTCGTGGTGACGACAGCCTACGTCGGGGCGAATGCCGATCTGGTGCGCGGATTCATTACCGCACCGCTCGAGCGCGTCATCGCCGGCGCGGACGGCATCGACTTCCTCGAATCGTCCAGCGCCCAGGGCGTCAGCACGATCACCGTCCACCTGAAACTGAACTACGACACCAACGCCGCGCTCACGCAGATTCAGTCGAAGGTTGCTCAGGTGCGCAATCAGCTTCCGCCGGAAGCGGAAGCTCCGATCATCGATCTGCAGACCGCGGACAGCCAGTTTGCCGCGGCCTACCTCGGCTTTTCGTCGAAGGATCTCGATCAGAACCAGATTACCGATTACCTCACCCGCGTCGTCCAGCCGAAGCTGAGCGCCATCAGCGGTGTGCAGCGGGCCGACATTTTCGGCGACCGGACGTTTGCCATGAGAGTCTGGCTCAAGCCGGACAAGATGGCCGCCCTCGGTATCTCGCCGACGATGGCGCACGACGCCCTGGCGGCGAACAACTATCTCTCCGCCCTCGGCCGCACCAAGGGATCGATGACCTCGGTCAACCTCGTGGCCAACACGAATTTGCAAACGGTGGACGAGTTCAAGAAGCTTGTCGTCAAGGAACAGAACGGCACCGTGGTCCGGCTCGGCGCTATCGCCGACGTCGTCCTCGGCGCGGAAACGTACGACCAGGAAGTCAGCTTCAACGGCGAGACCGCCGTCTTCATCGGCGTCTTCGTTCTGCCGACCGCCAACACGCTCGACGTGATGAAGGCCGTGCGCGAGGCTATGCCCGAGATCCAGGCGCAGTTGCCGGCGGGGATGAAAGCCGGCGTCCCCTACGACTCCTCGGCCTACATCCAGGACGCCATCGATGAGGTTCTCAAGACCCTGACCGAGACGTTGATCATCGTCATCATCGTCATCTTCCTGTTCCTGGGATCGTTGCGCGGCGTGATCATCCCGGTCGTGGCCGTCCCGATCTCCCTTATCGGCGCGGTCATGCTGATGCTGGCCTTCGGCTTCACCATCAACCTGCTCACGCTGCTGGCCGTCGTGCTCTCTGTAGGACTGGTCGTCGACGACGCCATCGTCATGGTGGAGAACATCGAGCGCCATCTGCATATGGGCAAGACGCCGCTCCAGGCGGCCACCGACGCCGCGCGCGAGCTCGTGGCGCCGATTATCGCCATGACCATCACCCTGGCCTCGGTCTACACGCCGGTGGCATTGCAGGGCGGCCTGACCGGTTCGCTCTTTCGCGAGTTTGCCTTCACGCTCGCCGGCGCGGTGATCATCTCCGGTTTCGTGGCTCTGACGCTCTCGCCGATGATGGGATCGAAGCTGTTGCGCGCCGGCGGCACAGAACGCGGCTTCGCTGGATGGGTGAACGGTCGATTCGACGCACTTCGCGAACGCTACACACGCACGCTGGCGGGAACGCTCAACTACCGGCCGGTCGTGCTGACGCTGTGGGTCATCGTCGTCGCGCTGATCTTTCCGTTCTACATGTTCTCGCAGAAGGAGCTGGCGCCCGCCGAAGATCAGAGTTTTCTCTTCGGGATCATCCAGGCGGCGGCGAATTCAACGATCGATCAGACCAAGCTCTTCGCAAAGCAGATCGACAAGGTCTACAGCTCGTTCCCCGAGACCGTGGCAACGTTCGAGGTCATCTTTCCGACAGGCGGCTTCAGCGGCATGGTCGCCAAGCCGTTCAACCAGCGAAAGAAAAACACACAGGAGCTGGTCGTCGAAGCGTCAGCAGCCGTGTCGAAGATCCCCGGTATCCGCGCCATCGAGATCGTTCCCCCGTCGCTGCCGGGGAACCAGGGATTTCCGGTGGACGTTGCGATCGTCTCGACGGCCGAGCCGGCTCGTCTGGCCGAGTTCGCCAATCAGATCGTGCAGAAAGCGTTCACCAGCGGCAAGTTCATGTTCGCCGACACCGACCTGAAGTTCGATCAGCCGCAGGCCCGCGTCGTTTTCGACCGCGACAAACTTCGATCCGAGGGCGTCGACCTGACGCAGGCAGGACGCGACCTTTCCGTCCTCCTCGGCGGCAACTTCGTCAACCGCTTCAGCATCCAGGGCCGCAGCTACAAAGTGATTCCGCAGGTCAAACGCAGCGAGCGCCTCACGCCCGATCAGCTCACGCAGATGTACGTGACCGGCGCGAACGGCAAGCTGGTTCCGCTGTCGACATTTGCCACGTTGAAGACATCGACTGAGCCGCGCGAGCTGAAGCGCTTCCAGCAGCTCAATGCAGTGCGCATCCAGGGCGCGATTCCGCCCGGCGTCTCGCTCGACGCCGCGATCACCTATCTGGAGGATGAAGCGAAGAAGGTCCTGCCGCGCGGATTCACCATCGACTACGCCGGCGAGTCGCGCCAGTTGCGCACCGAGGGGACGAAGTTCTTCGGCGTCTTCCTGCTGTCAGGGATTCTGATCTACCTCGTGCTGGCGGCGCAGTTCGAGAGCTTCCGCGATCCGTTCATCATCCTGGCCGGCTCCGTGCCGCTGGCACTTTCCGGCTCGCTGCTCTTCTCATTCCTCGGATTGACCTCGATCAACATCTACAGCCAGGTGGGTTTGATTACACTGGTCGGACTGGTATCGAGGAACGGAATCCTCATCGTTCAATTCGCGAATCACCTGCAGGAAACCGGCAAGGACAAGCTCGGCGCGGTCGTCGAAGCGGCCGGCACGCGGCTGCGTCCCATTCTGATGACGACCGCCGCAACCGTCATGGGACATCTCCCCCTGGTTTTCGCACGCGGTCCCGGCGCCGGCGCCCGCAACAGCATCGGCATCATGCTGGTGACCGGGATGATCATCGGCACCTGCTTCACCCTCTTCGTCGTCCCGTCGATTTACGTGCTGGTGGCGCGGTCGCACAAGCGTGTGGAAGAGCCTGAAGAGAATGCCGAGGCCACCCTGGAGCCGGCGACGGCAGGGTGAGGATTTAACCACAGAGACCTCTGTGTCCTCTGTACTACTAACCTCTGGTTTCTGCGCGTGACGCGAAGATTTCTGCCAAAACCGTGGGGTCGCATCGAGAGAACAGAACTCGCGCTTCCTTACATCGAGAGTCCTTCTCCCCCAGCGCTTTTCAGCTGGGGGAGAAGGTGCCGAAGGCGGATGAGGGGGCCGTGCTTGCCGCGCCCTGGCCTGCATCCACGTTTTGGTTGCGGCTACGACGCGCTGTGCCTCTGTGGTTGAGCTGTTCGTATTTAACAGATCCAGGGCAGAGTGATGCCGCTCACGGGCTGAGCAGATCGAATGTGGCCTCGCCTTTGCGAAAGAGAAGATCAGCACCCCAAAGGAAAAAGGAGCCTACAGCTATGTTCAAGACAAACGTTTTCGCACGAAACATCGCCCTGGCAGGAACGTTCACGCTTCTGCTCGTATCATCCGCATTTGCCCAGAGTGGTCACTACGGGAATGGTTACCATGGCAGAGGTGAGTACTCCGCCGACCGCGACTACGCCAATCGAGTCGTAGAAGGGACGATCGCGTTCGCCGAGCAGACTCGTTTTGGCGAGCACATTCGTTTGACGAGCGGTATGGATCTGGTCGTTCCCAACTATGTCCTCGCCACCAACCAGGGACGGCGCTATCAGTCCTCCCTGCTCCAGCCGGGCGACGTCGTCCGCATGGCCGTCTTCAGCCGGGAAGGCGACGGCCGTGACGCGCGCGTCCGCTCGTTCGAGCTCATCCGGTCTGGCAACGGCAACGGCTACGGCAATGGCAACGGCTACGGCAATGGGTACTACAACAACCGCAACCTCACCGGCACCGTCGTCTCGTTCGACCGCCGCGACGGCGTGCTGGTGCTGCAGACCGACAGCGGCCGCATGATCAACGTCGACCTTCAATCGTATGACGGCCGTCTCCGCCGCGGTGACCGCGTCAGCGTCTCCGGCCGGATGGACCGCGACCGCGGCACCTTCGTCGCCGCCGAGGTTCGGGTGGACGGAACCACTCGGTACTAGCCTCAATCGAATCGCCGTAACGCGAGAAACGCCGGGAGGGCCAGCCCTTCCGGCGTTTTTCGTTGAGCGCCCGAGTTCATCATTTCGCCGCCCATTTCCGCCAGATGACCGAGGCCACGCTGGCTGGAAGAACGATCGGCGAGAACCCGAACAGCTACCAGGAACCGCGCGAATTCACGCTTCCCCACTCGAAACTCACCGTCCGCTACTTGACGAAGCTCTACGAGTTCAACAAAGGCGGCGAAAACGCGATCCACCCCGATCACGAGGTCATCGTGACGTGGGAGGAGTTCAAGGCGGGGAGGGATCCGGTGCTGGAGTGGGTGGTGGCGCAGCCGTGACTCAATCGCCCCGAGTCACCTGTTAAAGCCTTCGCGGCTTCGCGTGAAAAGGCTCTCCAACGATTCGCGCACTCCGTTTTTCGTGTGACCCCCGTTACGCGCCACGGCTCCCGAGCAACCTATGTTCGGAGTGGTTCAACGGAGATCTCCCTTGGTGTCCTCGCTCAGATTCTCGCTCCTTCTCGTGTTCGCAATCGCCCCACCGATGTTCGCGGTCTCCTACGTGGTGCCGGCGGATCACGTCGAGGTCGAGCGATCGAGCGCGATCGTGGTCGGTCATGTGCTGCGCTCGCACATCGAGAGCTCGCTCCAGTTTGGGATCGAGACCGTAACGGACGTCATCCTCGAAGAAACCATCAAGGGAAGCACCGGTAGCGTCATTCAAATCCACGAGCCTGGCGGGGTGCTGGGCGATCAGGCGTACATGATCCCCGGAGTACCGGCCTTCGCCGAGGGCGATCGGGTATTGCTCTTCCTCCACCAGCGTGAGAACGGCGAGTACAGCGTCAACGACCTCCAACTGGGATCGTTTCATTTCGCGAAGGATGTCGTCGGGCGGGATCTGGTGATTCGCAACGAGTCCGAGCTGGAAGGTTGGGACCTCGACGGCACTCCACACCAGGAGCCGCACCGCTCGGCGGAGAAATTCATCAACTACATTCGCGGCATCGTCCGTGGTGAGGACGTCGTCGAGGACTATGTGGTATCGACTTTACCTCTGGCGGGCGTGCAGGAAATGGTAATGGCGAAGATGGATACCCTCCATCCGATCCGCGACGCGGCGTTTACGGCAGCCTCTTACACGGTCGACCTCTCCGGCGGCCTCGGGGCACGCTGGAACGTCTTCCCGAGCAACGTGAACTGGAACCAGGGAAGCTCGGAGACCGGCGCTTTGGGCAGCGGCACCTCGCAGATCAGCACCGCCTTCGCCTCCTGGAACGGCGGCGGCGCCCACTATGTCCTGACCACCGCAAACCCCAACCTCAAGGGCATCATGGATGCACTCGATGGTGTCAACAACATCGTCTTCGAGAAGAACCTCACCGGCGCCGGCGTGCAGCCGTACAGTTGCACGCAGGGTGGTGTCCTCGGGATGGGCGGTATGCATTCCGCACTGTTCGGTGGAGGCACCCACGTCTTCCACGGCGAAACGTTCGGGACCACGGTGGAGGTCGACGTCAGCATGAACCAGGGTCTGGGAGCTTGCTCTCTGGCTCAACTTCCTTCCGGGGAGTTCAATACCACGGTCACGCACGAAGTGGGGCACACGCTCGGGTTCCGTCACTCGGATCAGAACCGCACCCAAAACGCGTTGTGCTCGAGTGACCCGAGCCTTGACTGCAGCAACTCGGCGATCATGGATCACCTCCTCGTCGGCGGCCTCAATGGCCAGCTTCAGTCCTGGGACAGCAGCGCCGTCGGCAGCCTTTACGGCAACGGCCCGGCTTGCACGCCACCTTCAATCAGTCAGCAGCCGGGCGCTTCGACGATCACCAGCGGCAATGCCGCGTTTCTCTCAGTGACCGCAACGGGCACTCCCGCGCTCACCTACCAATGGTTTGCCGGTTCGAGTGGCAATACCTCTACGCCGGTCAACGGCGGCACGAGCGCCGCGATCACCGTCAGTCCCGCGGTCACGACCGCCTACTGGGTCCGCGTCACAGGCCAGTGCCAGCCTGTCGCCGACAGCGTCGCCGCCGTTGTGACTGTGATCGTTCCGTGCCTGGCGCCGCAGATCATCGATCAGCCGCGGAATCAGACGGCCTTCACCGGGACCACGGTCTCACTGACTCTCGGCGTGATCGGCACGACTCCCACGATCACCTGGTTCCAGGGGGCGAAGGGCATTACATCGACTCCCGTCGGCTCGGGGCAGACGATCACCAGTCCCGTGTTGACGCAGACAACGCAGTTCTGGGCTCGCATCACCAATTCCTGCGGCTCGGTGGATAGCGATGCCGCCACGATCACGGCGGAGCTCGCCCGTCACCGCGCGGCACGGCATTGATGATGAATCCGACCCAATATCGCCGCACCTATCCACTCCTCGGTGCGATCTTTTTGTCGTTTGCCGCGGGGAGTCTCCCGGCCGCGCCTCCTCCTATCCGGCACGTATTCATCATCGTCCTGGAAAACAGGGGATTCGACGAGACGTTCGGCTCGTCATCGCTGGCCCCGTATCTCGCGCGGACGCTCACCGGTCAGGGACAGCTCCTGCGCCAGTATTACGGCATCGGACACGCCAGCCTCGACAACTACCTGGCGATGGTGAGCGGGCAGGCGCCGAACGTCGTCACGCAGAACGACTGCTTCTTCTATGTCGACGTCGTCCCCGGTACCCAGACGTCGTTCTTCGGCCAGACACTCGGCCAAGGCTGCGTCTATCCGGCGCCGGCCATGACCGTGGCAGACCAACTGGCGGAAAAGGGCGCGACGTGGAAGGCGTACATGCAGGACATGAGAAGCCCCTGCCGCCACCCCGACCTCAACTCCGCCGACGGCATGGTTCAGGCCCGCCTCGGCGATCAATACGCCACGCGGCACAATCCCTTCGTCTACTTTCACTCACTCCTCGACTCCGGCGATTGCCTGGCGCACGACGTCGATCTCTCACAACTGCAGACGGACCTCGGCAGTGCGGCGACCACTCCCAACTACGCCTTCATCACGCCGAACCTCTGTGAGGATGGCCATGACGCGCCGTGCATCGACGGCCGGCCCGGCGGTCTGGCTACGGCCGATCAGTTCCTGCAGACCTGGGTGCCGCGTATTCTCGGCTCACCCGCGTGGGGGGAAGGGAGCCTGGTGATCGTCGTATTCGACGAAGCCAGGAGCGGCGACGCCACCGCCTGCTGCAACGAGATGCCCGGACTCAACACGGCCAATCCCGGCGGCGGCACGGTCGGGCCGGGTGGCGGGCGTACCGGCGCGGTGATGATCTCGCAATTCATCAAGCCCGGCTCCGTCAACGACACGCCGTACAACCACTACGCCCTGCTGCGCAGCATCGAAGATCTCTTCGCCCTGCCGCACCTCGGCTTCGCCGCGCAGCCCGGGTTGCAGTCGTTCGGTGCCGACGTCTACGCGCTATGGACGGCGACCCGGCGTCGCTCGTCTCGACCATAGCAACGGCGAACGGCCAACCTACATCACGTCGGGCACGTCGGGCTCACCTTCAGGTGCACTACCGGCGCCTCCGCCGTTCCTCCGCCTACCGGACCGGTGGCGTCAGCGCACACCTTCTGCTCTACCAATCCCGGCACGACGATCTGTGTCGCTCGGGATTGCTCGACGCTCATGGATGACTGCGGAAGGGCGTGCCAGGCGCGCCAGTCACATCAGGTATTGAACGCGCTTACGCTTGCGCTTGCGTACGCGACGCGGCAGAAACAGCGCCAGAATTCGATCGAGGAGCTCCTTCAATGAGAAGTTCATGATTGACTCCGTTGCTGTTCGGCGCAGACGGCGCGGCGGATGATTTCCTGAATGTCGAGGATCAGGGCTACACGGCCGTTTCCGAGGATTGACGATCCGGAGACTCCCAGGACTTGCATGAGAAGGCGGCCCATCGGATTCATGACCATCTGGGCGCCGCCGAAGAGCTTGTCGACGACGATCCCTGCGCGGCCACTCTCATGATCTGTTTGTTGTTTGTGTCCAGGCCCGACGCACCGGTCTGTCTCTTGAGGACGACCGAGCAGGAAGCCCTGTCCGTACGTGATGCCTATCGACCTCACTGTGGCCAACTCGTCATCACGCTCCATGGCAAAGAGGACGGGCTGTTCGTCGTCGACGAGAAGGACTCTGCATTTCATGCGTTTGGTGGGCAGTCTGGACCCTTGCCACTCCACTTCTAACGCAACTGATTTGCCAACTTCGACGGCGGACGTAAACCACAGAGCCTTCAAGGACCCCGCTGAAATCGGCGGTGTCCGGATTCTGAGATTCAGACACTCTTGTCTGAGATCGGCTACACAGGCTCATCGAAAGCCAGCGCTACGCTGGGCGGAACGCTGTCGGCCATTCCACTCATCGTGTGAGAATGCCGGCCTTAGCCGGCCGCCGCCGCGTCGTACCTCTTCAGCTTCTGGTAGAGCGAGCTTCGGGGCACGCCGAGCCGCTGGGCGGCGCGATTCACGTTCCCCGACTCATCGCTCATCACACGGAGAATGTGCGCGCGCTCGACGTCCTCGAGCGTTCCACCGCCTTGCCTGCTCTCATCGGCTGTCAGCCCGTGAAGGTCGAAGACGAGCGAGGACGCGCGCAACTCCCCGGAGTCGCCGAGGATGAGCGCGCGTTCGATCACGTTACGCAGTTCCCGGATGTTTCCCGGCCACGAATATCCCTTCAGGGCGGTAATGGCCTCCGGAGCGATACGGACCGGAGGCCGGCCGAGCTCCGAGCATAGGGAAGCCACGAATGACTGCGCGAGGATGGGGATGTCTTCCGTTCGCTGGCGCAACGGTGGAATGGCGATGCGCAGTGTGCTGATGCGAAAGTAGAGATCGCCGCGAAACATCTTAGACGCGGCCATGGCCGCGAGATCGTGATGACTCGCGGCAATCAGGCGCATGTCCACGCGCCGGTCACGGACGTCGCCGAGGCGGCGGAACTTCTTCTCCTCGACGACCTTCAACAGCTTGGCCTGCAGCGCCAGATCCATGTCGCCGATCTCGTCGAGAAACACGGTTCCCTGCTGCGCCAGCTCCAGAAGTCCCTGCTTGGCCACAACCGCGCCGGTGAACGCGCCCTTTTCATAACCGAACAGCTCCGATTCAAGAAGTTCCCGCGTTAACCCGGCGCAATTGATGTCGACGAACGGTTCGTCGGCTCGAGGGCCCGAGCGATGGAGCCAGGAAGCCAAAACCCCTTTCCCGGAGCCCGTCTCTCCCTGGATCAGAACGGGGCGGTCGGATTCGGCAAGCCGTCCGGCCTGTTCGCGAACCGCCGAGATGGCGCTGCTGCTGCCAACGAACGGATCGGGCGGATGGGTTGCCGAACGTGCCCGCACGGCGTCACGATTTCGCGAGCGCCCATTGGCGATGGCGCGCTCGATCATCGTGCGTAAGGCAGACAGCTCGACCGGCTTGGTCAGGAATTGCTCGGCGCCCATCTTCACCGCCGAAACCGCGCGCTCAATCGTGCCGTGACCGGTGAGGATGATGATGGGCACGTCCGGGTCGATATCCTTGAGCTGCGGGATCAGGTCGATCGCTTCACCGTCGGGCAACTCGTAATCGAGCACGATCACCGAGGGCCGCGTAGATTCGAGGGCGGCCATGGCCTGACGGCAATCGCCCGCTTCCTCCACCGAATAGCCGGCAGTTTCCAGAAAATTGCGAACGGCGAAACGGATGGGAGCGTGATCGTCGACCATCAGGACGGTGTTCCGGGTCATCGTCAGTCTCCCCCCGCGTATGCCGGCAACAGGACTGTCATCGACGCTCCGCCCTCCGCGCGGTTCTCGGCGATGACGCGCCCTCCGTGATAATCGATCACACGTTTGACGATCGAAAGTCCGAGACCGATTCCGCCTGCGCGTCGTGTGAAGAATGCCTTGAAGAGGTGAGGCAGGTCTTCGGGGTGAAAGCCGCTGCCGCCATCCTCAACGCGGAACGAGACCCAGCGTCCATGCTCGCCCTCCGTGTCCGCCGCGCGCAGAAGAACACTCCCTCCCGCGGGAGAATGCGAGATGGCGTTCTTCAGGACATTCTCGAATGCTCCGCACAGCCGATCCCGGTCCATCAGAACGCGGTCGCCATCCGCACCGATCTCGTTCACGATCCGGACTCCGCGCTCGGCTGCCTGTTTTTGCACCCGTCTCACGGCCAGGGAAGCGACCTCTGCAACGATGCCGACGTGCACGACCAGTGACGGCGGCCGGCCGTAATCGAGAAGGTCGCGCATGAGAGAGTTGAGCAGGCCGATCTCGTGCCGGAAGTTCGCCAGATGCTGCGTCATTGCGGGATCGTCGCCCGTCAGGTGCGCTTCGATCGCATCGGCGTTCGCCGATATGCTGAAGAGGGGATTGCGCACCTCATGAGCCACACCCGCGAGCAGGCGTCCCATTTCAGCCATCGTCTCGTTGTCCCTCAGCGATGCTTCGAAATCGATGACACCCGAGATGTCGCGCGCGACGATAACGACGTTTCCGCTGCCTTCAGGCCGCGGCAGAGCCGCCGCTGAAATGTCCCACGTAGTGCCATCGAGGTCGGTGATCTGGCTGGACGTGATCTGGCGGGAGCTCCGGCTCTGCAGGACACTCGCCGCGAGCTCCGACGCTTTGCGCCAGGGTTGAGCGTGGCCGAGCGCGGCAAGGAACGAGCCTTCGATCGGCCGGCCGATCTCACCTGCCAGCTCGCCCGCATGGCGATTGGCCCGCAGAACCCTCTGTTGAGGATCGAGCAGGACGATGGCCGCATCGATCATATCGACCGTCTGCTGCCATTCCGCTCCCGACGGCTCGATGCTGCGCGGCAAAGCGGCACGCTCAGTAACGAACATCATTGTGGCGGCGACTTGCACACGAGCTCCTTTGATCGGATTGCGCGGCCGATATTCACCATTCACCGCCGCTGTGTGTGAGTGCTTTCGCAGCCCGGAAAAAATACAGCTCGTGACGATATGACTACTTCCCTGCGATGGCCAGGACCTGTCCTTTGATCCACCGGCTGATTCGCGCATCCAGGAGATCCAGCGGGAGACTGCCGCCGGCGAGCACCTCGTCGTGAAAGCTGCGGATATCGAAGTGGGAGCCTAGCTGCTGCGTGGCTCGCGTGCGGAGCTCGCGGATCTTGAGCTGGCCGAGCTTGTAGCTGCACGCCTGCGCCGGCCAGGAGATATAGCGGTCCGTTTCCGACTGGATGGTCGGCTCGTCGACGGCGTGCGAGTTGCGCATGTACTCCACCACCTGGTCGCGGCTCCATCCCATATCGTGGATGCCGGTGTCGACCACCAGCCGGACGGCGCGGAAGAGCTCCGAACGGAGACGGCCGTAGTCCGAGCCGGGATCCTGGTAAAAGCCGACCTCCTTCCCGAGCTGCTCGGCATACAGCGCCCACCCCTCGGCGTACGCGGAGTTGCCGCCATGCTTGCGAAACTCGGGCAGCCCCTTGAGGGTCTGCTGGATGGAGAGCTGCATGTGGTGCCCGGGGATGCCCTCGTGGTACGCGACTGCTTCGTCGTTGATGAACGAGCGGCTCGGGAAATCCGAGACGGCCACCGAAACGCGGCCGGGGCGCTTACCGTCGGGCGTTCCGGTCTGATAGTGCGTGGCCGCGGCCTTCTGGAAGTCAGGGATCGGTTCCACCGTGACCGGCGCGGAGGGGATGACGGTGAAGAGTTGCTGGAGCTTGGGCCGCATCTGCTTGATGTAGCGGTCGAAGTCGTCGACGATCGATTGCTCGGAGGAAGGCTTGTATTTCGCGTCGGACTCGATGTGATCGCGGAAGCCGGCCAGATCGCTGTAGCCGTTGGCCTTGGCCAGCGCGGTCATCTCGGCGACGATGCGGTCGTACTCGGCGAGGCCGATGCGATGAATCTCAGCCGCCGAGAGGTTGGTCGTGGTCAGCCGCCGGATGGCGGCCTGATAGCGGCGCTTGCCGTCGGGCAGACTTTCCACACTGAGCGTGGCCCGGCCGGAAGGGACGTACTCCGAGGTGACAAAGGACGCGAACTGCTTGTACGCCGGCAGCACCTCGGTGTTGACGGCCGCCGTGATGTCATCCGCCAAGCGCTTTTTTTCCGCGTCCGAAAAGCTCGCCGGCATCTTCCTGATCGGGGTGAGGAAAGGGTCGGCGGCGATGATGCCGGCGCACTGGGTGGGAATCTTCTCCGCCAGGAACTTGACGATGACCAGGTGGTCCTTCACCCCGGCGCGCATGACCTCCTCGGTCTGGAGCAGGGCCTTCGGGATCTGGTGCAGCCGCGCGATGTAATCCTCGTAATGCTTGACCGAATCGAGCGGGACGGCGTTCGGCAGGTCCGCGAGGTTCGTATGGATGCCTCCCTGGGCATTGACCGGCATCTCGTAGTCCTTCAGGTCGTAATCATCCATCCCCTCCTGCAGGTTGCGGAGGAAGAGGTCGTGGGAGGTCCGGTCCTCCTCGCTGAATCCCTCCGGCGGGATAGCCTTGATGCGCGCCAGAAAGCCGGCGCTGATCTCGTGCCGATGGGCGATGGCGGCCAGCGAGTTGTCGCCGAGCTTGTCGTTGTAGCGGTAGTCGCCGACGGCCGTGGCCCGGGTAGGAGCGAGCTTGAGGTCCGTCTGCCACGACTCCTCGAAGAGCGCGTTCTGCGCGGCGAGGCGGGACTCGACCGAGTTGACCGGCTTCGGCTGGGCGGATGCGGTGAGGGTGGCAAATACGAGAGCGGAAGCGACTGCGAAGGCGAGAGACGACGTACGCATTCGCGGAGCGTAGCAGAGCGCGACGTTCCTTTTTCATCCGATTTGTAAGTGTCAGACCTTCGTTTCGCGAAGCGTTACAGGGCAAACACTATGAGTCTGCACGGCAGAACGAAGGAGCGGAGATGGTGGCCGAGCCTTGGGCAACCAGCGCAGCCGGCCGTGCCGGCCTAGCGAGGGGCGAAGCTCTCGCCCCTCGCGAGAAGTCTCAACGGTTTACCTCCGATAATGGCGGTGGTGAGCCACGCGGTTGTGTCTCAGCGATTGCACGCCGTTACCGACCGCCGCGCCGACGACTGCTCCCGGCGGGCCGGCGACGGCCGCCCCGGCAACGAGGCCGATGGCCGTCCCTTTGACACGGCTCTTCGGCTTGGACCAGTCATTTCCGAATGCAGTGGTGGCCGGTAGAAGCAAGGCCACCGAGAGGACACCTGCCATCAGTTTGTGCTTGCTCGAGGATTCCATAGTGAACCTCCTTGCCCATTGGTTATTGCGAAGGCAATACCAGCTTTGACGGTGTGTAACCTACTGACAGGGCATGGGTTAAATGCCAATCTCGGCGGTGTCCTGGCAGAGCACGTCGCGACGGAAGTCAAAGGCTCATCCGCAGATGACAAAGATGTTCGCAGATGAGAACCATCCTGATCTGTGTCCATCTGCGGCATCTGCGGATTGCCTTTCGAGCGAAGAGGCGGAGAGCGTAATCTACGCGGATGCGCTACAAGACCAGCGTGATTGCGTCGCTGCTCCTACTGTTTTCCGTCGCGGGCGTCGCGCAAGAGGGAGACAAGCCGAAGAACGCGGCTGACGTGCCGGTGGGACCAACTCACGTGGGGCGAATTCGACGCCGGCGACCAGCACCCGTTCAAGACGTGGTTGCATTCCACTGCGCCCGAGTCGGTGGCAACGGCGTGCTCTTGGCAGCTCGCCGCCGCACAATGGACGCAGGACGTCGCGGCAGCGCGTCAGTCGGAGGCGCATTTCGACAACTGTGCCTTCGACGCCGCGGTGGCGTTCATCGACGACCGACTCACCGAGGCCGGCGAAGACGTCAAGGCGAGCCAGTACGCCGACGCGATGTTCGCCCTTGGCCAGGCGCTGCACGCCATTCAGGATTTCTACTCGCATTCGAACTACATCGAATTGATGGTGTCCGCCCATCCGAACGACGCCCGAGCGGCGCGCCCCATCGCATTCTGGCGGACGGAAGGAGTGGGCGCGCTTCAGGCCTTGCGCGCGCACAGCCTCATCAGCGGCAGGGTGTCGTACAGCATCGCAGCCGGCAAACGCTGCAACGCGAATGCACCGTTGCACGATCAGATCGCAAAAGACTCGCCGTCGTTCAGCGCGCACGCCAGGACGCTGATTCCGGGATGGCAGAACCGGACCTACTACGTGGCGGCGCTCGATGCGGCGGAGAAGGCCACGCAGGAGTTTCTCAGCTACAGCTTCAGACGATGGCCCGAGCTCGGCCGTGCGTGCGGCAAGCCGGTCGGCTATCTGACGATCGTCGAGCGCCGCAAACTGCAATGAAGCGCATACCGATCGTCTTCATGGTCGTGGCGATGCGGATGGCGCCGGCGCTTGCGGCGAGCCAGCCGTGCACCTACGACGACACACTGGCAAAGGACGTCCGAGAAGCCGCGGTGTTCGGGCTGAAGACGATTCCCCTCGGAAAGACGCACGGCATCGTCGTCAATTCGACGGCGCCGCGCGCGCCGAATCAGATCGCGGTGGAGATCATTCGAACGGCATCGTGTCCCGACGAAGCACCACGCGGCGTCTGCGTGGCCAAACCGGGCACGCTGACCATCCAGTGTTCCGCGGAGGAGCTGGACGCGCTGGTGAAGGGCGACCACCGCGCGGAGAGAGCCAGCCCCGCGCTTCTGTACCTCATCACGCACGAGCTGCAGCATCTACAGCAGGGCGAGAAGGGGACGTTTCAAGGAAAGATCGCCGTCATCCACCTCGGCGGCAGCGACGATGCGAAGTGGCGGGAGCTTCGCCAGATTTGCCAGACGCCCGATGCCGAGATGCGCACGCTCGAGGAAGACGCGGATGCGAAAGCGCTCGTGGCGCTCGAACGGGCGGCGGACCTTGACCGCTATCGCGACCCGCTGCTCTCGCCGCAGTCAGCGGTCTATATGTTCGTCGAGCGTCTGCGGATCGCGGGAAAGGCGCTCGACGATTGGGAATCGGCCGCGCACCCCGAGGTGGCCGAGCCAACGGCGTTCGTCGTCCAGACGCTCGATCCGACGCCCGCCAATCTCGAGCAGACAAGCCGCCGCCTTCTGTGCCAGATCCGCGGCGCGCACTACGGCATCCTCGGCATTCCGAACGCGCCCGACGTTCACCCCGACGCTCCCACGCGCCTCGCCGCCATTTCCGTGCGGCTGCGCCAGAAAGCCCGCGATCTTCCCGGCGGCATATTGGCCAAGCCGCCGGAGATGCCCGACATCTCCCCGGTTGAAAAACTCATTCCCACCATTGGAGCGATCTCCGCCAGTTTCGATCTGCAGGAAAAAGAATTCTTCGGAAAGCTCTGGGCGCACCTTTGTGAGCATTACCTCAATGCCCAGCAATGGCCGGACTGTTCGCCGGCCGCCTTTCACGACGGCACCCCTGAATGTCCGCTGCTGCTGGCGATCTTCGATGACGACGTGATCGCCGCGTCGCCCGCGCATGTGACGCTGCACCCCACCGCGAACGGTTTCGAGACCGATGGCCGCATCGCTGCCATCGCTTCCCGAGGCGATGGTGCTCTCATCGCTCTCGCCGAGCCGCGCGCCATCATCGACTGGTCATCTCCCGATCACTGGACGGCCACGTCGATGCCGTGCGAGCCGCGATCGATCATCGTGACGAAGAACGGTTATGCCGTCCTCTGTACGAATTTCGATCACGTGGAGATGGATGCGGCCGGAAAACTGAGGTATTCGAAGTTTCATGTGGCGCGCCTGAACGATCGGCGACTGGAACCGGGCAAACTCGAAGGGCGATGGATTGGCTCGACAGCCGGGCGTCTGGTCGCCTCGGTACGGATCGATGACGACGATCGAAGCATGGCGGTGGAGATCACGCGTGACGGCGCACGGTCGCTCGACGCCTGGAGAACCGAGGGGTGCCAGAAGCTTCGCAGCGGTTTCGCGCTAGCGGACGGCGATGCCGACAGCGGCGGCGGTGCGGGTGTCACGCTCAGTTCCCTGGGAACTACCGAGGTGGCGCGCTTTACCGCCGGCTTCGGCCGGTTGCGGGACATCGTGGCTCCCGATGATCTGCAGGCGGATCACGAAGACCTGGGACCGGTTATCGCCTGCGGCAACCGCCTGCCGTCCGCGGTGGCCTGCTTCGATGCCGCTGGAACGCTGTTCGATCCGTTTTCCCCCACGTCGTCGCGCGTTCACCTCGCGCTCTCGGAACGCTTTTCGCGAAGCAATGGTGTACGTGGCCGCATCACCGCCGCCGGCGACCGCCTGCTGGTCGCGGTGTGGGACACCCAGGGATGGGAGCTTCATCTGGTCCGGGGCGGCAGCCACGCCTGCCTGATGCACCGGGAAGAGGGGAGCGCCGCATCGCTCGAACTTGCCGCGGAGCCTTCGGGCGCGGTAGTGGTGGTTGACGATGGCTCGCGGAGGCGGTTGATACGGATCAGCGACTGCCGGTGAAACCGCTGGCCGCTCGGCGAGATCATTCGTAAGCGAGGTCTCGCGCAGTTTGCGTGCGCTCCTCTGCTTACACCTTCGGACGACGACTTTCCGGATCCGTGGGACGGCAGCGTCAGGGCCGCCCATCGCCTCACGCAACGGCTCATGCAGCATGCCGGCATCGGCAATCTGAGCAACTCAAGTCGATGGGATATCTGCCACCGACGGCGATGTCGTGGCTGCTGGCTCTGCAGGCCAGTGCGCGGGACGACCGGAATGAACGTGCCGCGATCCGTCGCTACCTGGAGCCCAATCAGAAGGGATGGTTCGACGAGTCGATGGACGAGATCGCCTCCGATCCCCGCTACCTCGACGCGCTGATGCTCCCTCCACGCGGGAGCTGGCCTCGCCCTGCGCGGATTCCAGTCACCGTGGTCGAGCCGCGATCGGATGAAGTGCGCGAACCGCCGTCCCCGAGCGAGCGGGGAGAGACGACGCGCAACGCCGGGCAGACCGCCTACCGCATCATTGCCAGTCGTGCCGATCTCCGCCTCTTCATCGGCACATGGCTCGGAGCAAGTGCCGGGATGATGGTCGTGATGGCCGCAGGAGAAATCTCGGAGAGCGTCGTCAGTGCCAATCGGATGATGCTGGCCCTCGTCGCCGCCTGCGCCGTCGCCGGCGCGATCGTGGCGCTGTCCCGCCCTCGCTCGTACCGCTGCAGCGACATCACCTGCCGCGCGCACGTGCCCCGCGATGCCATGGCCTGCCCCCACTGCGGAAGCTCATTCGCCCGTACGATCTCCCCGCGCGAGTGGCGCGACGTCCAGGAACAGGAGCTCGATCGAAACGTCGCCGGCATGGACTTCGACGACTGTGCTGACTGTGAGCCCGAGGATCCGTGCGCGGTGCATTCAGTGAACTGATGAGTTCTTGCTCTTCGGGGCGCCGCACGGTTTTGGAAGAAATCTTCGCGTCGTACGCAGAAACTGCGAATCAGCAGTACAGAAAAACGCTGCGTCTCTAAGTCTTTGTGGTGAAATTGCCTTCCGAATGACCCCAAAAGGAATGACCCGCTCGTTTCTCCTCCTGGCCTTAAATGTCTTGATCGTTTTTTTCAGCGCGGCGTTGGGCCGTGCGGATTTGCGACTGCAGCAGAAAGAGGTCGTTGGGTTTCCGGCCGACGGAGCATTGGAGATCGCGCAGATCGATCCTGATGGCGTCGGGGCACACCGCCTGGTGGTGCTTCACGAGACTTACCTGATGGGTCTGCAGTGGTCGCCGCAGCGCAACGCCTACGACCAGACGTTCTTCGTCCTGCTGGACTTCGGGCTTTTCGCCAACCACATGGTGCTCGCGGACGTGAACGGCGATTCGCGCGACGACGTGGTCGTCACTGGCACCGACAATTTCGCGCACAGTAGTGTCAAGGCTTACGACGCGCAGACCGGCGCGCTGCTGAAGACGATGAATCTGAATCTCCTCGGAGCGATCGCCCAGGATATCGACGGGATTCCCGGCAACGAGATCATCGTCGGCGGGGCTTCCGCGTACAAGGGCGACGTCCTGCTCTGGCACTCCCCCATTCCCGGTGTGCCGATCCCGGCAAGCCGCCTCGTGTCGACGCGCGGCGAGATCTTTCTGCGGGCGGCCAACGAGGTGATCGTCCTCGACGCGAGGACGGGTCAGGAGCGCCGCCGGCTGCCGGCTACCTGTCTGCAGGCCGCCGTGGGTCAGAGCGATCTCGACGGGATTCCGGACATCGTGTGCGGCTCGCAGTCGGATATTCAACTCATCGACGGCGTGACCGGTGCGGTCCGATGGAGGCAGCCGTTGCCGTACACGCAATGGAGTCTTCACAATCTGATGATGTTTGACGCCAACGGCGACGGTCTGGACGAAGTCGTCGTTCGCTGGGAAACCGGTATTTACAAGCAGACCATCACGGTTCTTAGCGGAGCGACCGGTTTGCCGTACGGATCGAAAACTCTCGACGACGGCGGCCCGGTCATCGGCGTCACCAGCGGCTGCGATTTCAGGGCGATCGCGGCGATCGAAGGCAAGTGGGCCACGCACTCTGACAACCTGTGGCTGTTCGAAGGGGCCACGCTCGACACGAAATCCGCGTTCTCCTTCGATGACTACGGAACCACCGGTTTCGCCATCGGAGACTTCGACGGCGAAGGACGGAACGAACTGGCCGTGACACATGACGGCAAGGTCTCGTTTCAGCAGTTGGAGCCGGGCTCCCCCGGTGACACGGTGAATGCCGTTTCCTCGTGTTGCACGTATCGAGGCATGGCCGCCCTGCAGCTCGATCATGACGCCGCGTCGGAATACGTTGTTGCGGGCGTCTGCGGTGGAGGCTATGTCGGATGCCTCGTGGCCTGGGACCGTCCGACGGCCGCTCCGCTGTGGACGGCCACGATGGACGACGGCGAGATACCCCGCACCGTAACCGTTGCCGATGTCGACGGCGATGGAAGCGCGGACGTACTGAGCATGTCGATCGCGGTACACAGCGGAGCGAAAGGGCAATTCGTCTACGCCTTTCGCGGCCGGGACGGCAAGCTGTTATGGCGCAGCATCAGTGTCCCGGGCTCCACCGGACGCGTGCGGGTCGCGGACGTCGAGGGGAAGGGAAGGGCGCAGGTTCTGGCGCTGAGCTCGACGATCGGCATCGTACGCCTGAATCTCTCCAACGGCAGCGTCAGCGGTTTCAACGAATTCAAGGACGGCAGTGCGTTCGCAACCTACATGGTCGCGGGCGATCCGCGAGCGAAGATGGTGGTCGCGGCCGGTGATCGGCTTTTCATTCTCGACGACGGGCAGACGAAGGCGGAAGTCCACAGCGCTGAGCTCGTGGGAACGACCGAAATCGAGGTCGTCGACATCGACGGCGACGGTGTGCCGGAGATCCTCCTCGCACGCCGTTCGGACGTCTCTATCAGCACGGTCCATCTCCAGGTAAGGTCGATAGATACACTGGCCCCCCTCTGGACCTCCGAAGAATTTCCCAGGCTCCTCAGCTTCGGCCGCGTAGAACAGATCTCCGTCGGCGACGTCGATAACGACGGTGTCGCCGAGGTCGTGTTTCTCTCCTCGATTGCCATGCGCGTATTCAAAGTGGACGGAGTGGCCTCAGGGACGATTCCGCCGCGATTCGATCCTTCTGCCGGCCTGAGAGCGAACGTTGCCTCTCGTTCCTGCTGCGTTACTGTCAATCTCCAGTGGGATCATGCGCAACCGGGTACCTCTCCACCCCTGCAATACCGTGTCTACCGCGCCGGCACGGCGGGTGGTCCCGAGGTTCTGCTGGCGACGACGTCACGCAACGAATTCACCGACCTGTACGTGACGGCGGGAGCCGGTTACGGCTACTCGGTGGAAGTCATCGACGCTGCCGGACATGCCGCGCCCCGTAGATTGACCACCGAGGCGAAGGTGCCGATCTGTCATCGCCCGGCGGGTAGGCGATGAACGTGCGCCGCCTGCTCCTCTGCGTCGCAGTCGTCATGGTGCCGGTGGTCGCGCTGGCGGGGTTCGACCCCGGCGCCATGCGGCAGAAGTACGTGGTCGGCGCGACCTATCACACGATGGGCTTCACCGGCGCGGAGGCCCGCAACGCCGACGGTATCGCCGGTGATGAGCTCCTGATCGGCTATACGAACATGTGGCAGGTCCTGCGGTGGGACAGCAAGTCGGGAGACTTCACGCAGGCCGGTTTCTTCGAGAACTCGTACGGCGGCGTTTTCGGCGGAGGCGGCCTGGTCAGCGTTCACTTCGCCGATTTCGATCACAGAGGGCTGGCTCAGGTGGCCGTGCTCGGCGAGGACGGCCGCATCGGCCGATTTGATCTCGACGGTACATTGCGCACCCCTCTCTGGACCCCTGCCGCGAAGAACGTGGTGGGCATGCTCGTCGCCGACCTCGACGGACAGCCGGGCGATGAGATCCTCCTGCAAAGCTGCAGCGAATTGACCGCCTGGAAGTTTGGGGCGGCCGCGCCGCTGTGGCGCATCCCGATGCAGCGATGTGAACCGATGCTCCTCGCGCAGCTCGACAACGATCCGCAGTTGGAGCTGGTCCTTGGATCCGGAACCGTCATTGATACAAAGACCCTGCAGACGCAGTGGCGGTATCCCATCGGTTTCGGTGCCGTCATGACCGCCGCGGACCTCGACGGCGACGGCATTGCCGAACTGATTGGCTGCGGCGGCCGTCAGTGCGATGCCGTCGACGTACTTCATCAGACGACTCTGTGGGAGACGTTTCTGCCGTACCCCTTTACGGTCGGCGTGTTGGCGGCGGCCGACGTCGATTCCAGCGGCAAAGCGACGATTTTCGAGGGCGACAGCCAGCACGGTGAAGTCCGGAAGATGGACGGAATGACCGGTACCATCCTTCAGGAGTTCACAAAACAGGGCGGCGCGAATTTCGTCCTTGTCGCCGATCTTCTCGGCGACTGCAGCAGGCAACTGGTGTGGGCCAAGGACGGCGATAGCACCGCGCTCGATACTCTCCACGTCACCGACGCCGTGACGATGAAGACGTTCTGGTCGAGCGTGCCCGAGGAGCACGGATCGTCCGGCGTCATCGCGGCCGATTTTTCCGGGACGGGCCACCCCAGCATCCTCTGGTCTTCGCGCGCCGGGTCAATCGAGCGCTTCGTAAGCTTCAATCCCCCGGGACGCGCGTACCGCGCGCTGTCCGGTACGTACGACGTCCCGGCCATGTACCTCGGCGTCAGCGCCGCCGCGCAGCTCGACTCTGACCCGGCCATTGAGTACGTGCTGCCAGTTGTCGAATCCGGCAATGGGGGCACGATCGGCGTCTACGACGGCGCCACTCATCAATTGCAGTGGTCTTTGCCGGTGATCCCGCAGGCGGATACGTTGTCGAGCGTGACCACCGGGGACCTTACCGGCGACGGGATCCCCGACATCGTTATCGGTTCCGGCATCGTCTATTTTCCGGCGTCACACCCGGAAGCTGTGGTGGCGGTCGACGGTGCCACCCGAAAGATCTTGTGGCGAACGACCGAACAGCTTTCGCACCTTCTCGATTCATCCTGCTTCGGATGCGTCACGCAGGTGAAGATCGCCGATCTGGATCTCAACGGATCGAAGCAGGTGCTCGCGCTCGTTCCGAGCGACGGCCTTTATGCATTCGACGGCCGCACCGGGGCGTTACTGTGGCACAGGCTCCTGAGTGGCGTGAACGATCCGGTGGCGCTGAAGGCGCTGGCCTTTACCGTGGCCAACGTCGATCCGTCGCCCGGTGCCGAGATCATCGCGCCCCTTGCCGACGGGCGTATCGCCGTGTTCGATTCGAGCGGCAACAACCTGATTCGGGCGAAGGACCTTTCTCACTACGGGATCGGCACAGCCGTGGAAGTGGCCGACCTCGACGGGGACGGCGTCGCGGAGATTGTCCTCGTTGCCGATGCCGGGCTGATGGTTCTCTCTGCGACCACGCTGGACGTGCTCTGGTCCGGCGGCTTCGTCCTTCCGGCATACAGCCTCGGCAATCAGATTGCCATCGCCGATGTGGACGGGGACTCCACACCGGAGATCGTGGTTTCGTCGGCTCATTCCCTCCGCGTTTTCGAATACCGCCCGAATAAAGCCGACGCGGTGCCACCCGTATTCAGCAACGCAACGATCCGCCCCGTCAACTCGGCCGGCTGCTGTCGCATTGCCTTCGAATGGGAGCCCGCTTCGGACGCCGCGTCGATGCCCGTGACCTACCGGATCTATCGCTCGCTCGTCCCCGGCTTCACACCGGCCTCGTCGTCGCGCATCGGCGAGATCGCGCAGAATGCGTTCGTCGATCGTTTGCTGGTGCAGGGCCCCATCTACTACTACGCCGTGACAGCAGTGGACAGCGCCGGGAACGAGTCGACGCAGACATTGCGCCTTTCCGCCACCGCGCCAAGCGCGTGCCCGGTCAGACGCCGCGCGGCAAGGCCCTGAAAAGCAACGCGGTGCAGGAGAGGGACGTTGCCCTCCGAAAGCACTGCATAGCCCGTATCAGGTTCGTCAGCATCGGTCATAATCCGTCAATGCCCTATCTGACGAAGAGGCTTCACCCTTGACCGTATCCGATCCCCCACCCCCGCTTGAGCCCATCGCCTCATCGACGGACGAACACCTCTTCCCGCGCCTGACCGACGCCCAGATCGAGCGAATCGCGACGCATGGACATCGCCGCGCCGTCGCGCGCGGGGATGTGCTCGTCGAGGTGGGGCAGAAGGTCGTCCCCTTCTTCGTCGTCGTCGACGGCGAGATGCAGGTTTTGCGGCCATCCGGCGGGACTGAGACGCTCATCGTTACGCACCAGCACGGGCAATTCTCGGGTGAAGGCACCATGATCACTGGCCGCCGGGCGTTGTCGCGCATCCGCGTCAGCGAGCCGGGGGAGGTGATCGAGCTCGATCGCGAGCAGTTGCTCGTGCTCATCCAGACCGATGCGGAGTTGAGTGAGATCCTCATGCGGGCGTTCATCCTCCGGCGCAGCGCGTTGATCGCGCGCGGCCTCGGCGATGTGGTCGTGATTGGCTCGGCGCATTGTGCCGGAACGCTGCGGGTGAAAGAGTTTCTGACGAGGAACGGGCATCCGTACGCCTACGTCGACCTCGATCGCGACGCCGAGGCGCAGGAGCTGCTCGATCGCTTTCACGTGAGCGCGGCCGATGTGCCGGTGTTGATCTGCCGCGGCGATGTGGTGCTGCGCAACCCTTCCAATCAGCGGATCGCCGAGTGCCTCGGCTTTAATCCGGCCATCGACCCGGCGCAACTGCACGACGTCGTCATCGTCGGCGCGGGGCCGGCGGGACTTTCGGCGGCGGTGTACGGCGCGTCCGAGGGTCTCGATGTCCTGGTCTTCGAATCGAACGTGCCCGGCGGCCAGGCCGGCTCCAGCTCCAGGATCGAGAACTATCTTGGGTTCCCGACGGGCATTTCCGGACTGGAGCTCACCGGGCGTGCGTACGCGCAAGCCCAGAAGTTCGGCGCACAGATCATGATCGCCAAGGGAGCGGCCCGGCTGACCTGCGATCGGCATCCGTTCGCCGTGCAGACGGACGACGGACAGCGCGTCCTGGCACGTGCGCTCGTCATCGCCACGGGCGCCGAGTATCGCCGGCCTTCGTTCGAGAACGCCACGCGGTTCGAGGGGGCCGGGCTGTATTACGGCGCCACGCCGATGGAAGCGCAGCTTTGCGTGGGTGAGGAGGTCATCGTCGTCGGCGGCGGCAATTCAGCCGGCCAGGCCGCGGTGTTTCTGGCCCAAAGCGTCAAGCACGTGCACATGCTGGTCCGCGCGGACGGCCTGGCAGACTCCATGTCGCGTTACCTCATTCTCCGCATCGAAGATAACCCCGGGATCACCCTGCACCCGCACGCCGAGATCGCCGGCTTCGAAGGGGAAAACCACCTCGAACGCGTCCGCTGGCGTGACAAGGAGACAGGTGACGCCGAGACGCACGACATCCGTCACGTGTTCATGATGACCGGGGCCGCGCCGAACACCGGCTGGCTCGAGCAGTGCATCGCGCTCGACGACAAAGGATTCATCAAGACCGGTCCGGACCTCTCTCCGGACGATCTGGCCGCGGCGGGGTGGCCGCTCACCCGGCCGCCGTATCTTCTCGAAACGAGCCGTCCGGGCGTCTTCGCGGT
>WNFG01000944.1_pt1 | contig 43839 bp, 21 predicted proteins | sample 5400431 | NCBI WGS metagenome assembly WNFG01 (sample SAMN13153346, study PRJNA577476) | soil metagenome | isolation source: 120 cm saprolite under Douglas fir tree site 2 hole 3 replicate 2 | place: USA:California | collected 2015-04-18
GAAGTTCGAGACGACTCCAGAGAAGCCAGTTGGTCGGACATGGTGGAAAGCCCCCTATTCTGTAAGTATTATATACTTAAAGAAAAGGGCCTTAAACACAACATCTTTCGTAAATCCTCCACTTTCATGTCGCACACCCACTGGCAGGCTTTTTGTTGACAAGAAGCTTCGTTCTCATATAATGCAGTGCTGTGCCACATTCCAAGACAAAGACGGCGGGCAAATCTCCTTACCAGGTCCAGGTGCTCGACCGGACGCTGGCAATTCTGGATATCCTGTCTGCTGAAGGGCCCGATTTGTCGCTGGGAGAGATCTCCGACAAACTGGAGCTCCACAAGAGCACGGCGCACCGGTTGACCATGGTGCTGGAGCGGCACAAGTTAATCGAACGCAATTCTGTCAGTGGCCGTTATCGTCTTGGCCTGAAGCTATTTGAGCTGGGAACAAGAGCGATTTCACATCTCGACCTGCGGGAACGGGCGCGCCCGGTTCTCGATCGGCTGGTGCTGGAAACCAGTGAGACCGTTCATCTTGGGATTCTCGAGGACACTGAAGTTCTTTATCTGGACAAGGTCGAACCGGCGCGCTCGGTTCGCATGTCATCGAGCGTGGGACGCCGGAATCCGGCCTATTGCACGGCAATGGGAAAGGCCACTCTGGCGCATCTGCCAGATGCGCAGGTGGAGGAGATCGTCCGCAAACACGGATTAAAGGCGGTGACCGCCAATACTATTACAAGTTTTCTCGACCTGAAGACAGAGCTGAAAGCCGTGCGTGAGCGCGGCTATGCCGTTGACGACGAAGAAATCGAAGAGGGTGTTCGCTGCGTCGGGTGCGTGGTGCGCAATTTTTCCGGAGCGCCGGTAGGAGCCATCAGCGTCTCGGGACCGGCTTTCCGCGTCACGAAAGAGAAAGTGAAGAGTCTTGCCCGTGCGGTGATGGCATCGGCCAGTATTCTGTCAGCGGAGCTGGGATTCAAGCAGCAGGTTACGATAGCAAAAGCAACAATTGGGGCCTAGCAAGAGCAAACCCGGCAGAGCCGGTTTTTTTGCGTGCAAAACATGAATGGAACTGCATACCGCAATACGGTATAAGCACCGAATGCTGCGCCGCGAACGGCGTCAGCGTGCATTGCCCGTTAAGATCGTTTCGGCAGCTGAAGGAGAACCATGAGCACTCAGATTGATTCAATGTCAGAACGCCTTGTTCGTGAAGGCAACATCTTCCGCAATACAAACATTCATTCCGGACGTACGGTCGTGATCACGCCGAAGAACAGCAGCATGCAGCATCTCTGTTACGCCCGGACCAGGCTGGATTCGGCCTCGTCGGAGGTGAGTTTCCATACCGCAAACAGCGAGACCGGAATCATCTGCCTTTCCGGACAGGCCGAGTTCGTGGCCGGTGGAAACAAATTTATGCTGGAGAAGTACGATGCAGCTTACATTCCTAAAGGATTGCAGGTGCAGATTCGCAGCCAGAGCGCCGACCTAGCGGAGTTTTCGGCTGAGGTGACAGGCGACTATCCGTTGCAAGTTGTGCGGTACGCGGAAATTCAGAAGGACAAATCGCTCCACTTCGCCGCCGGAGGCGCGGCAACTGCGCGTGATCTCAACATCCTGATCGGAAAAAACGTTCAGGCCGGCCGCGTACTGGCGGGCATCACCTTCTCAGAGCCGGGCAACTGGACGAGCTGGCCCCCGCACGAGCATGCCAGGATGCTGGAGGAAATGTACGTATATATTGAAATGCCTCCGCCGGGATTCGGAGTACAGTTTGTCTACACCGATACCAACGAGCCCGATCTGGTGGCGGTGGTGCGAGAGGGTGATGCGGTACTGATGCCTCGGGGATATCATCCCAATGTTTCAGCGCCGGGGCATCGAATCTGTTTTATATGGGCCATGGCCGCTCACCACGAAGTGGAAGACCGCCAGTTTGGCGTAGTGAACATCCAACCTGAATTCAGCGTTTCGGGATCGGGTCTTGAGGCCAGCAGGAAATAATGGCGGTTCTGGAGCACTTTGGACGGCGGGAGGATGGGGCAGCCGAATGGCTGATCCGTCCGGATGGTTCGGTCATTCAGTCCGTGCATTACAACCCGGGAGATGGGTGGCCGCGCGTGGAACTGCGGGGCGGAACGGTGCGCAATGTCAGCGTCGAGATGCCTAATAACAGACCCCCGGGAGAGATGATCTTCACCCACACGCATCAGGGGCTTGCTTCCGGCACCACCTGGTCGCGCGGTGCTGCGTGGGCGCTCTATGGATTCAGCCGGGCGTACGCGGCGACCCACGATCCCGAGATGCTTGCTACGGCGGAGAAGATCGCCGATTACATTATCGGTGAATTGCCGGAGGACGGTGTTCCCTGGTTCGACTTCGACGATGAGGGCGTGCACTACCGCAACCGGGACAGCTCGGCAGCGGCCATCATCGCCGGCGGCCTGCTCAGCCTCTCGCGACAGATTGCGGACACGAAAAAGGCCGAGGGTTACCGCCAGCAGAGTCAACGCATTGCGCAATCGCTCATGGACCGCTACCTTTCTCCGGCAGGAAGCTCCGATCAGTCTCCTCCTGGAATTCTGCGTCATGGATGCGGCACCCGTCCCGCGGACGGCATGCTGATCTACGGGCAGTACTATCTGTTGGAAACTTTGCCGGCGCTGGAGGAGGACGAAAAGAAATCATCCGGCAGATCCGGGGAAGCAGCTTTGCCGGCTGAATATGCAGCCACCTCCTGCAGGGCGACAAACGATGGGAGGGACCGCCGTCTTGCCGCTCAGGTCCAGCAGTGAATGTGTCATGGTTTTCTTTCCTCAATTCGATTTCGAGAGGAGCCTCCCTTGAGAATCAACGATGCCAAGGTAATCGTGTGCAGTCCCGGGCGCAACTTCGTCACGCTGAAAATCACAACGGACGAGGGCGTGTACGGCCTGGGGGATGCCACCCTGAACGGCAGGGAACTGGCTGTAGCGAGCTACCTGACGGACCACGTAGTGCCGCTGCTGATCGGCCGCGACGCCCGCAAAATCGAAGACACGTGGCAATATCTATACAAAGGCGCCTACTGGCGGCGCGGGCCGGTCACCATGAGCGCCATCAGCGCCGTCGATACCGCATTGTGGGACATTCGCGCCAAGAGCCTCAACGTTCCCCTCTATCATTTGCTCGGCGGAGCTTCACGCGATGGAGTCCTGGTGTACGGCCATGCCAGTGGAACCGATCTGGAGGCGACCGTCGCGGCCATGGGGAAGTATGTTCAACTTGGCTATAAAGCGGTGCGAGCGCAATCCGGTATTCCGGGAATGACGAGCACCTATGGAGTGGGACGCGGAGACATGTACTACGAACCGGCGGAGAAAGACGCTCCTCCTGAAAACCTCTGGTCCACCGAACACTATTTGAACTTTGTGCCGCAGCTCTTCGCCAGGCTGCGCAAGGAGTTCGGTCCGGACATTCATCTCTTGCATGACGCGCATCACCGGCTCACCCCGATTGAAGCCGGACGTCTGGGCAAAGAACTCGAGCCCTATCACCTGTTCTGGCTGGAGGACCCGACGCCAGCCGAGTTGCAAGAGGGTTTCCGCCTCATTCGCCGGCACACCACAACGCCTCTGGCTGTGGGCGAAGTGTTTGACACCATCTACGATTGCCACAGGTTGATCGAGGAGCAACTCGTCGATTACATCCGGACCACGGTGGTGCATGCCGGTGGAGTCACTCATTTGAAGAAGATCGCGGCCCTGGCCGAGCTCTATCACGTGCGAACCGGGTCCCACGGGGCCACGGACCTCAGCCCGGTCTGTATGGGCGCCGCTCTGCATTTCGATCTGAGCGTGCACAACTTTGGCATTCAGGAATACATGCGGCATTCACCCGAGACCGACAAGGTCTTTCCGCACTCCTATTACTTTCAGGATGGCTGGATGCACCCTGGAGAGAAGCCCGGTCTGGGCGTTGACATTGACGAGAAACTGGCAGCGCAGTTCCCCTACCGGCGGGCGTACCTGCCGGTCAATCGCAAGCTCGACGGAACCATGCATGACTGGTAGCAGGAGCCGATGAACTATGTTCGCTGCCGATCCTGAATCCGGAGGCGAACGGTCTCACGGCAGGACCAGGATCTGATTTGATCTGGAATCTCTACCCGGCAATTGCATGCGCGGCGCGAGCGTGAGTGTTGCCGATGTTCCCGCCGCCGATCAATCCTATCTTCATGTTCTTTCATGATTCCGGTGGAGGAGCCGTTGATGGAGGTACTGGTTTTCCATCGGCGGTATTAGGTTCCATCAATTCGATGCGAGTACCATCCGGATCAAAGAGGTTCGCCTGGCGTTTCCCGTTGACGCCTACCTTGATTTCAATGGGCCGGGCATAGCTCCGGCGCGCCGGACGGGATTCGAGCGCGGCCACCGCTTTTTCAATGTCAGGCGTGATCAGGCAGATGTGGTTTTTGCCGCCCATCTCTTTCGTATCGAGCGGTTGCGAATAGAGCATAAGCTCCAGATAGTCACTGCCATCCGGCACTCGCATATTGACCCAGCTTAGAACCTTGCCCGAGGAACTGCCCCGCCAGAACTCCTGAAAGCCCAGCACCTCGCGATAAAACTTCATGGCCGGGTCGAGTGCGTGAATGGTCACACCCACGTGCGCGATGTGGGCTGCAATGCGCGAATCCGGCAAATATTTTCCGGCTTCGCGGCGGGTCCAGCTGCCGGGCTGGTACTGAACAATCTCCACTGTATGGCCGTCAGGGTCGGTGATGTTGAAATTAGAATTGCCGATCTGGCCCAAGCCGACTTTGTCCGGTGTCTTGACGCCCCTGGAGGCGAGATAGACGCGCATGTTTTCCGCTGAGTCCGTGAAGAACGAGATGTGATTCAGTTGGCCGTTACCCTGGGGGCTTTCAGCGAACAATTCAATGTATTGGTCGTCATTGATCTTGATGAACGCTATGCGGTCCGACCCGTCATCGCGTTTCAGGGTATAGGGCTCCTGATATCCGAGGAAGTCGATATAGAACGAGCGCGCCTTTTGCAAGTCGCTGGCATAGAGCGCCATGTGGGCGACACCCATCACGCGCGGACGCTTAGGTCCATCCGCTCCCTGCACCGCCGCGATCAGGGACGACAAAAGAAGAAACAGGGTCAGCCGGCTTCCGAATCGTTTCACAAAATCCAACCTCTGCACAGAATCTTGCCGCCCGCGACGAAACCTTTGAAACATAGCGCGACGGCCGCAACCAAAAACCATTCACCACAAAGGGTAAGAAGGGAACACTAAGGAAAGCGGATGTATGGTAGGTGAAGAACTATCGTGATCCTTTAGAGGCTCCAGTCTGCAGCGGAAAACCAGGACACGAAGGAAAGCGGAGAGGAGACGATTCTTGCCCCTCGAAAACACCCGTCCCACCCGCTTTTTCTCTGCGCCTCTGCCCTCCCCTCCGGCCTCTGCGGTTTAGGTCTTGCTTTCCTCAGTGTTCCTTTGTGTCCTTTGTGGTTAAAGGTTTTTCGATTGCGGTCGTCCGCTCTATGTTTCAAAGGCTCTAGGTTTGCTTTTCGCTTTGCGGTTGCGCTTTCGCCTGTTCCTGGGTTACCCGCCGTTTTTCGCGATAGGCCATGTTGGCCATGTGCGCGGCGACTGCCGATCGATAGCCGATTTCCACCGGGGCATTCGGCAGTTTGCGGGTCTGTACGCAGTCAATGAAATTGGCCATGTGGTTCTGGTCGGGGGTGTCGCCGGTCAGCGCCGCCCCGCCCTGGCGGTTCACTTTCTCGGGGTAATAGCGAATCGAAGAGGCCGAACGGCCCGTCACCATGTCGGTCACTCCGGAGAGATGTTCGATGGAGCCATCGCTTCCAAGGATGTGTTCTCCAAGGCCATAGTGGCTATTGCTGAAAGTGGACCGCCAGGTCACGGCCAGATCGCCAGGGAAGTCGAAGGTGACGGCGATGGTGTCCGGTACTTCACGGCCATCTTTTTCTGAGAAGACGCCGCCGGACATGTAGGCGGCATGGGGCAGCGGAAGATCGAGAGCGCTCATGATCCAGGCGATCTGGTGCACCATGTTTTCGGTGATGTTTCCTCCGGAGAACTCCCAGAACAATCGCCAGTTGATGAACTTGTAGCCGTCAAACGGACGCGCGGGGCGGCCGTTCAGGAATGCGTCCCAGTTGACGTTTTGCGCGGAACAATCGGAAGGAACCGGGCGCACCCACTGGCCGCTGCCGTGCGCAGTATTGCGGCTCATCCAGGATTCAACCATGGTGATCTTGCCGACGACGCCTTGCTGGATCCATTTCCTGGCGTCCGCTAAAGCGCCCGAACTTTCATGTTGCAGGCCGATCTGCACGATCTGTTTGGAACCCCTGGCGGCGGTCAGGCATTGCTCAGCTTCGGGAATCGACCAGGTCATAGTTTTCTCGCTGTAGAGGTCTTTGCCCGCGGCCACCGTATCGAGAAAATGACGGGCGTGCAGGTGCAGCGGGCTGGCCACGATCACGCCGTCAATGTCTTTCAGGTCAAGCAGGCGGCGATGATCGTTGAACGTCTGGATTCCGGGCGCTGCCTGGCGTGCTTCGTCCCGGCGGCGGGAGTAGATATCGGCAACTGCCACCAGTTGAGCGTTGGGAACAGCCAGCACCTGGTGAAGAAGTTCCTGCCCCCGTCCGCCGATACCGATCATACCCAGGCGAACGCGATCATTCGCACCCAATACCCGTGAGGTTGGTTGCACAAGCAGGGCCGCCGTGCCCAAAGCAGCCTTTTTCATGAAATCACGTCTTCCGAACCTGTGGGCGCTCATGATTGCTTCCTCCAATGATGAATCTATCGATGTGCATTGTGTATTCTCGGATGATCTTGATTACAGCGCACCGGCTTTCCGGAGCTGTTGTTTCATGCCTGCCCAGCTCTGCCGGGTCGATTCCTCGGCTGTCCCTGCGCCGCGCCAATGCGTCTCAAGGCTTACGGCGTAGTGATAGCCATCCTGACGAAGGGCCCGAAACTGCCCGACCCAATCAATGAAGCCGCCACCCACCGGCGCCCAATCGTAGCCTTTGCCATCGGGCTTGCGGGTTGCATCTTTGCAATGGCAATGCCCGATACGTTTTTTTGGCAGGAGATTGTAGCCATCAGGATAGGGTTTTTCATCATGCGTGGCGGCGTTGCCCGGGTCCCAGTTCAACATCAGGTGAGGGGACTTTACGGCTTCTAAAACGGTGGCTGCCTCCGCCGCCGTGGCGGTGTTGCACGATCCTTCATTTTCCAGGACGAGAATGACTCCGTGCTTTCCGGCTTTGCCGGCGGCCTCCATCAGTTTTTCGTTGATCGCATGGCGATGCGGCTGCTGATCGTCAAGCCGCCAGAAATCGAAGCAGCGCACGCGGTCGGTCCGAAATACTCTGGCCAGTTCCAGGCATCGGTCGAGAACTTCATCCTGCTGCTCGAAGGTAAAGTCGGCGCCGAACTGGTCTCGCTTGGGGCTGAACCTCGACGGCGGCGCACCCGGCCAATCGGTCTTGAAAAGAGGGCCGGCAATATCGGTCACGCGCAGGTGATGAAGTTCCAGGATCCGTCGCGCTTCGGCAATCTCTCTGGCATCCAGATGAAGCAGGTTCTTGTTCCACATGCCGCGTATTTCAATCCACTTCAGGCCAAACTCGGTGGAGACAATTTCACAGGAACGGCCAAAATCCTGTGTGATCTCGTCGTTGATCACCGAAATCCTGAAAGGCGAGCTCATACCTTCAGCCCCAGTTTTTCTTCAAGATACTTCTTGCAGATCACGGCCGATTCACGGGGAGTTCCGGCAGGATCGGGGACGCTATCCAGTTCAACGATCGCCCATCCGCGAAAGTTTGCTTTGTTGAGCGCGTGGAATACTGCGGGCAGGTCCACCTGTCCACGGCCAAGCTCTACAAAGCGATACGGGCTTTTGGGCGCTCCCGTGTCATGAGGCAGCCACTCGGCGTCCTTGATGTGGAGAAAGAGCAGGCGGTCGTGATGGCGAGCAATGGCTTTCGCCGGGTCGCCATGTCCCACGAAGTAATGGGCCACGTCCAGTTCCAGCCGGGCGTATCGCGGATCGGTTGCCTCGAGGATCTGCTCCAGCGCTTCGGGACGCTCGCTCATCGTGCCCCAATGATTGTGATAGCCAAGGGTAACCCCGAGGTCGGCGGTTCGCTTGCCCAGTTCGGTCAGCAGGCGGCCCAGCCGCCTGTAGTCCGGAGCGGCGATCTGACGGTCTTTCGGGCGCTGGTCGGTGATCTGCAAATACAGTCCACCGGCATCATGGACAAACTTTGCGTTGGCGGTATGCCGGGCGATCTGCCCGGTTTCCACGGCAGGATCGATGCTCAGGCTGCCGCTGGAAAGGGCGACCAGCAGAAGCTTGCGTTGCTCCAGCAGATCGCGCAGTTTTGCCCCGCTGACGAATTCTTCAACGGCGTTGGCGCGCAGCTGGATTCCGGGGAAACCCAGCGCGGCAATATCGTCAATCGCCTGGCGTTCGTTAGCGCCCCAGGTGATGGCGGCGTAGCCAATCCGAATGTCACCCGGCGAGGAAGCAATTGGGGTGTCGAAATAAGAAAGATCGGTGGGCGGGTACAGCAAGGCGGGCGATGACGCTGCCTGTGCCGGAACAGGGACGGTTACGGCTGCGGCGACGGCCGATCCCAAGCCCCGAATAAACGAGCGACGCGACACTCCGAGTGACATGGGGCCCTCCATCACATTGCGTGGATACGATAAACCAATCGCAACGGAATGTGGGAGAAAAAGTTATCAACAAGGCGGGAACGCATCGAACATTCGCAAACAGTTCTGATAACTGCGGTCAGCTCAAAAGGTCAGGGCGCTTCGTTGTTTGTCTATTCGGGTATGACTTCAATCGCGCTGATCGAGGGATAGTTGGTCACAGGCGTGAAGTAGATCTCGAGTTTGCCCTGAGCGGTGGGCGCAATGTGGGGAAAGGTTTTCACCAAAGGTCTCGCTCCCGCTTCCTCGAAGATATCAAATTGCTTTAAAAGCACGGAACCGTTGCAGGACACGTCAAACACGCGGCTGCCCGCACCTCCGACTGCTCCGCTTTGAACGCCGAACCAGTGCTCCAGAAAATAGAGCTTGAGAGTATAGGTGCCGCTGGCTGCCACCGGGACGGCGTAGTGAAAATGCCCAAACCGATGCCAGTCATACACGCCGCCATCGGGGATTTTGGATAAATCGCCTCCGAAACGCGTGACGCGGCCACCGAAGAAATAGCGGTCCGGCACCCAGACATTACCGTTGGAGTCCCCATAGAGAGAAGGCCCGGCGGTGATGCGGATGGGCAGCATGCGATGCGGCGTGCCGGGCAGGATCTCAACCGCATTCAGAAATGCGTCGAGACTGTTGAAATCCACATGGATCATGCCATCGCTCTGGGGGCTGACGTCGAGAAACACTTTTGTGGTGGCCATATCGTTTCCGCCGGCGTCGTCAACCACATCCACGTTGTTGACAGGTCCCCCGTTGATTGAAAATGCTACGTTGCGGCTGTTCTCCAGAATCCCCGATGTTTCCGCAAACAAAAGGTGCACTTCGTAGGCTCCGGGCGGCGCCGGATAGGCGCAGTGAAAGACGCCCCGCCTCCCGGTGGAGAAAAGCTGGGTGTCTTCGGTTCCCTGGATTGCGTGACCGGCAACCGAGAACGAACTTCCCCCGGAACAGAACCGGTCTTTTTCCCAGGTAAAGCCGCTGCGGTCCACGTAGGGCGCTCGCTCGTTTCCGGCCATCGCGCGCAGGGTTGTTCCGGAAACGATGGCCGGCACTATGACGGGTTGCGTTTGCGCCGGAATTTGACGGTCAGGGGCGTGGCTGGCTCGATACCATACCAGAGTTGCGAGGATGCAGACTGCGGCCACGGTGATGGCCGATATCGTCAACTTGCCGGCGGGAAACCGGAAGGTCCTGGCTGGTTCGGCGACAGCAGGGTGCTGCACGTCATTTTGTGGAACTGGAACCAACGCGCCCTGGCTGGACTGAAGAAACCCGTTTCCCGGCGGCGTAGCGCTCTCCTGAGATTGGGCGGCATGGCCCTCATTGGGATTCCCGAGGGCCGGTCCTTCCGTATCGCCCTGATGAATGAACTTGGGGGCGTAATGGCCCGGGGGCAGGCAAATATGGACGGCGTGCCGTGCGCCGGCGCTGCGGTAGTAGTCTTCCAGCCGCTTGCGAAGCGCATGGGCCGTAACGCGCACGATGGTGTCCACTTGCGGATCAAAGTCATCCGGACGGCCCAGGGCCTGGAGGGCAATGGTGTACTCCTTGACCTCGTCGATCGTTCCTTCGAAGTACCTTTCGCATACGAAGGTCAGGAGTCGAACAAGGTTGTTCGTTCGGCCAAGTACCCCAGACGTCAAAACTGACTCTAATTCAGCCCGCTCGGCCTCAACCCTGTTGATCGCGGATTGCAAGTGTGAATCCCTTCAAGAGTGGCCTGATTTGGGGGTTGATCCCCAGATTTGCCACGGGCAGTATAACCCAATTTCCGAAACACCGATGGGGAACGAAAGCCGTGATTTCTCTTGCAGTTAGGACCGCAAGCACGAAGGGACACAGCCCATTCCGGCCCCTTAAAAGCCCTCCATTTGGAGCGAAGGGGCCCGGGTCCCGCAATGCGTATCTATTCTATTCTATTCTCAGTGAGCCAAAAATTCTAACAGTGAATTCACGGTTAGTAACTTCACTCCGGCGGTATATCGTTGTTTAACTCATTCGACCGAACGAGTCTGGCCGGTTTGGCGCTGTATTTTGATCGTGGCGGCTTTCTGACTGCAGGATGCCAAATTAAGCGGGGCCATATTTCAAATCCACCTGAGGAGCGCCCAAAAATGAGCTTGGCTTATCACCCTCCCCTGTTTCACCGTAAGGCTTCTTCGAATCTGGCGTACTCGCTTAAAGTTATGCTCAAGAAGTGGGCATTTCTCGCTTTGGCATTGGGATTGCTTTTGTCGGCGGAAGCGGCCAGTGCTCAAGATATCTTTGGGAGAATTTCAGGCACCGTTACGGACCCGACGGGCGCTGCCGTGACCCATGCCAAAGTTACGATCGCCAATCAGGACACGAATCGCACCCGGACGGTCTTTACGGACGACCGAGGATTCTACGTCGCCCCGGAAATGGCAGTCGGGGCTTATACCGTCAGCGCAGAGCAAAAAGGCTTCAAGACGACCTTCAAGGCGGGAAACGAACTGGTGGCGGGCGCGCACCTCACGGTGGATCTGGCGCTGCAAATTGGCGACATCGCAGAAAAAATAGAAGTGACGGCCGTGGCTGAGACGGTGAATACAGTTTCCGGGGAGATTTCGCGAACCATCGATTCTGAACAGGTGCAGGACATGGCCCTGAATGAGCGTAATTACGCGCAACTGGTTTCGCTCATCCCTGGCGCAGCTTTGACCGCCTTTGATCAGACCGCATTGACCACAGGGATGTCGACCACCGGATCGAGCGTCAACGGCCTGCGTGCCGACGGCAATCTCTTTACCGTGGACGGCGGATACAACATGGATTCCGGTTCGAACGCCACGCAACTCGATAACGTGGGCCTTGATTTTGTCCGTGAAGTCTCTATACAGACGTCGAATTATTCAGCGGAATATGGGCGTAACGATGCGGCATCCGTCAATGTAGTGACCAAGAGCGGCGGAGAGCAATTCCACGGCAGCCTGTTCGAGTACCTGCGCAACGACGTCTTCGACGCGACCAACGCCGCTTCCAAACTCAATGCGGCGCCCGGAACGCCCGACCGCGTGCTCAAACCGCCGCTTCGCTATAACGACTTTGGGTGGTCGGTGGGCGGACCGATTAAGCGGGGCAAGTTATATTTCTTCACCGGACAGGAGTGGAAAAAAATTCGATTGGCAGCGTTGGCGCAAAACATGACGCTGCCTACCGCGGCGGAGCTTTCGGGCAACTTCAGCAGCACGCCTTTGCCGAAAGCACTTGTAACGCCGGCGAATGCTCCGCCCGGATGCGCGATCGTAGGTAACGTATTGTCGCCGCAGTGCATCACGCCCAATGGACAGGCAATTGCCAATGTCTACGCATTGATGGAAAAGCAGGCTGCCGCATTCAGCAATACGGACACTGCCAACAACACGACCTTTCAGCCCAACAATCCGCAGAACTGGCGCGAAGACATCATCCGAATTGACTTTCACGCCTCCGAAAAGCAGAGCGTCTATTTCCGTTATCTTCACGATGACCTGAATCTCATCGACGCTTTCGGGACCTTCACGCCGGGCGGTCTGCCGACCACACCGACCAACCGAATCCGGCCTGGTTATGGCTACCAGGGCGGCCACGTCTGGACGATCTCCTCCCATCTAATCAACGAGGCGAAGATCAACGTTTCGTGGAACAAGCAGCGCATTCCACCCACCGGTAACACGTGGGAGAATTCGACCTATGGTTTCAATATTGCCCTTCCGTTCCCCAATGCCGGCACCTTCCCCAACGGCATCCCTCATGTGACCTTCACAGGAATCGGGAATGCGTTTCCGACGGCGGCGCCGGCGCAATTCTCGGGGCCGTTTTTCTCACTGCTTGCGCCCACCACCGATATCTCTCTTTCCGATAATTTCACATGGCAGAAGGGAAGCCACACGCTCAAGTTTGGGGCCATGTATGCCCGGAACCGGAAGGACCAGAACTCGCGTCCTAATTCTTACAACGGCGCCATCAATTTCAGCGCCAATGGAAACCCGAACAGTACCGGCGACCCGTTTGCGGACGCTCTGATGGGGAACTTTCAGACTTTCAGCCAGCAGTCCGCGGACCCTGTCGGGCATTTCCGTTTTAACGATCTTGAGGGTTATGCCAGCGACAGCTGGAAGATCAGCCGCAAACTAAACCTGGAATATGGCGTTCGCTATGTGCACATTGGACCGACGTACACTCAGGGCAACAATATGGTGAACTTCGATCCCAGCCTGTACACCGTTGCCGGAGCGCCCACCTCCATTGGAGCGAATAACGTGCCTGTGGGCGGGTTGCTGGACCAGGGATTTGTGGTGGATGGCCTGGTACGTCCGGGTGCGGTCCCATCGGATCAACTGGGCAGATTGCCCAATGGGACCAGCGCTTTTGTCCTGGCAGTGCCGACAACGGAGGAGCGTGGATTCTACAAACCGGAGAACCTGTTGGCGCCGCGCTTAGGCTTTGCGTTCTCTCCGTTTAACAACGATAAAACGGTACTGCGCGGCGGCTTCGGCATCTTTTACGACAAACCGGAAGGAAACATTATCTTTGGCCAGCCGGGCGTTGTGCCATTTCTGCAGGCAGCGACCTTTCAAAACGGCAACCTCTCGAATCCCGCAGGCGGGACCGCAGGCGTGCCGACGATCTTCGGTCTCAGTGCCGTTGATCCTAACTTCGTCGTTGCCCGCACGGCGCAGTACAGCCTGAGCGTTCAGCGGGAGTTGCCTCGCGGTTTCCTGTTAGAAGCGGCATACGTCGGGAACCAGGGACGGCACGAAGTGCGGCAGCCGAACATCAACGTTCCTACATTTGCGCAGGCTGCAGCCGGCCCCGGAAAAACAACCAATCAGAATCGCCCCTTCCTGGGGTACACCGACATCACCCAATTCCGAAGCGACAGCAACTCGAACTACAACGCCTTGCAGCTTTCGGCAACCAAGCGCAAGGGCGACCTGACCGCCACTCTCAGTTATACCTATTCGAAGACGCTGGGGCAGACCGGTGGCATCAACGACAATCCTGAACCCGAATGCCCGTTTACCTGCCAACTCCAGAACGGGCAAATCGTGAGCTGGCGAAGCTACTATTACGGGCTTCTGGGCTTTGACCGGCGGAATATCTTCGTAGGCACTTACACCTATCGCCTTCCGTTCTTCCGCAGCCAGAGGGGTTTTGCCGCTGCCGCCCTGGGTGGCTGGCAATTCAGCGGCATCACCCGGGCACAGTCCGGACAGCCACTCACTGTCTCGGGCACTCAGACCATCGGCGCCAGCGGGGGCGGAGTTACGGCCTTTTCGCGGCGGGCCAATCAGGTCCCCGGCGCGTCACTCTATTCAGGCTTTGCCTGCCCGGCGGGAAAAGAATGCTGGTTCAATCCTGGGGCTTTTGCCCAGGAGCCGAACAGCGGAGCGGGGAATGCTCCTCTGGGAAACATCCTCGGCCCAGCGTACTACAACTGGGACATGTCATTACGCAAGAGCTTCCGGCTTCCCCGGGAAAGCATGAGCCTGATGTTCCAGGCGGATGCCTTCAATGTGTTTAACCGGACGAATTGGGGCAATCCCGGAACCACAGTCACGAGCGGCGGCTTCGGGCAAATCAGCGGTTCCAATCCCCCGCGCAACCTCCAACTGGGGGCGAGATTCAGTTTCTGAACCTGCCGGGTTCACCAACGTTTTTATACCGGGAATGGATGCCGTTCATGACCAACCTGCTCCGCCGCCTGGCGTGTACTTTATGTGTGCCTTTCCTCGCCGGGCTTACTGTGGCGCAGGTGGCCCCGCTGATTACCAGCATCGATGGCCGCCAGACCAAAAACCTCGATGGCGCGTGGCACGTAATCGTCGATCCTTACGATGTGGGCAAACTCGACTACCGTGCCCGGCCATTGCAGAACAACAACGCGTTTTTCAAGGACTACAAACCCCAATCCAGGTCTGAGCTGGTGGAATACAATTTTGACCATTCCGGCCAGCTTAACGTTCCCGGCGATTGGAACACGCAACGCGAGTCGCTTCTTTTCTATGAAGGGACGGTCTGGTACAAGCAGTCCTTCGACTATCGGAAAACGACCGAGAAGAGATTGTTTCTGCACTTCGGCGCGGCCAATTACCAGACGGATGTGTATCTGAACGGCGAATTGCTGGGTCACCACGAAGGCGGTTTCACGCCGTTCGATTTCGAAGTCACGAACCGCGTTCGAAACCAGGATAATTTCGTGGTCGTCAGGGTCAATGACAGCCGGGGCAAAGACCAGGTGCCGGCCCTCACGACCGACTGGTGGAACTACGGAGGAATCACCCGTCCGGTGATGCTGGTGGATGTGCCGCAGACTTTTATTCAGGACTTCCTCATTCAGCTTGACAAGGGATCAGCACGAAACATCAAGGGGTGGGTGCAACTGAACGGCCCCAGGCTGCAACAGCGCGTCACCATTCGCATTCCGGAAGCAGGACTGACGAAGGAGTTTCATACAGACGCCCGGGGGCGCGCAGAGATTTCCTTTGACTCGAGCCTTGCTCTCTGGTCTCCTGAAACCCCCCGGCTCTACAAGGTAGAGATTGTGAGTGAGACAGACCAGGTGACGGAGAGCATCGGGTTTCGGTCAATTGAAACCAGGGGCGCCGACATTCTGCTGAACGGAACTCCGGTTTTCCTGCGGGGCATCAACATCCATGAAGAGTCGCCCTTGCATCCGGGCCGGGCCTGGAGCGAAGACGATGCCCGAATGCTCCTGAGCTGGGCCAAAGAGCTGGGCTGCAACTTTGTCCGGCTGGCCCATTACCCGCACAATGAGGCCATGTTGCGGATGGCCGACCAGATGGGAGTCCTGGTGTGGGCCGAAGTGCCGGTTTACTGGAACATCCAATGGGAGAATCCACAGGTCCTGCAAAAGGCGGAACTCCAGCTGCGGGAGATGATTACCCGAGACCGTAATCGCGCTTCTCTCATCATCTATTCGATTGCCAATGAGACCCCGGTGACCGAGGCGCGTAATCTGTTCCTGCGGCAGCTGATTCAGGATTGCCATTCCGCCGATCCAACCCGCCTGGTCTCCGCGGCCCTGCAGGCCTATGAGACCGTTCAAGGCGACCGCATTCAGGTGAACATCAGGGACCCGATCGCCAACGACCTCGACGTGCTGGGCAACAATGAATACATTGGCTGGTATACCCACAGCCCTGCGGACGCAGATTCAATCGACTGGATCTCGAAGTACAATAAGCCGCTGATCATGAGTGAATTCGGGGGCGACGCGCTCTTTGGTTACCATGGTGACGCACAGACACGCTGGAGCGAGGAGTACCAGGAGGACCTTTACCAGCACCAGATTGCCATGCTCAAACGAATTCCATTTCTGCGCGGAACGGCCCCCTGGATTTTAAAAGACTTCCGCAGTCCACGACGCACGCTGCCTGGAATTGAGGATTATTTCAACCGCAAAGGGCTGGTGACCGAACATGGGGAGAAAAAGAAAGCTTTCTTCGTACTTCAGAAATACTACATGGAAGTGCAGAGCGCTCAAGTCCATTAGCACGTTGTGTCATTGGCAAAGTGTGTTATGTCCGGCGAAGGTGGCCGGTAAGGGAAGAATTGCTGCCGCTGCAGCGGTATTAATTTTCTCCTGCGTGTGCAGTCTCGCCCAGTCGAATTCTCCTTCCAGTGCCCAAATCGAGACAAAGATAGATTCCATCCTGGGACAGATGACAATCGAAGAGAAGATTGACTTGCTGGGCGGGGTCGACGGCTTCTACGTGCGCGGCATCCCCAGGCTGGGCGTGCCCCGCTTCAAAATGGCGGACGGGCCTCTGGGCGTGCGCAACTTCGGACCGGCCACAACCATGGCGGGCGGCATTGGCCTGGCGGCAACCTGGAATCCGGCGCTGGCCGAGCAGGTTGGCACGGAAATCGGCAGGGATGCGCGCTCCAAAGGCGTGCATTTTCTGCTGGGGCCGGGGGTCAATATCTATCGCGCCCCCATGAACGGCAGAAACTTCGAGTATATGGGTGAAGACCCTTTTCTGGCGTCGCGAATTGCCGTGGGCTACATCCAGGGAGTGCAGAGCCAGGGAGTCAGCGCAACCGTAAAGCACTTCATGGGAAACAACTCGGAGTATGACCGGCATAACGTGGACTCGGTGATCGACGAACGCACGATGCGCGAGATTTATTTGCCGGTATTTGAGGCGGCAGTCCGCGAGGCGCACGTGGGCGCCATTATGGATTCCTACAATCTGACCAACGGCGCGCACATGACTCAGAGCGCGCATCTCAATATCGATGTGGCTAAGAAGGAGTGGGGCTTCGCCGGCATCATCATGTCGGACTGGACTTCGACCTATGACGCAGTCGCCGCAGCCAACGGCGGTCTGGACCTGGAGATGCCGGCCGGCGATTTTCTGAATCGTAAGAACCTGCTGCCCGCTATCGCCGAGGGCAAAGTTTCGGTTGCGACGATCGACGATAAGGTCCGGCGGATTCTGCGGGTAGCGGTGCGATTCGGGTGGCTGGACCGCGAGCAGGCTGATGTCTCAATTCCGCGTTATAACCAGCAAGGGCGGCAGGCGGCGCTTCAGGCCGCGCGCGAAAGCATGGTGCTGCTCAAAAACGAGAGATCGCTGCTGCCCCTGAGCAAAAGCAACATCAGGTCCATTGCCGTGATCGGGCCCGATGCTTATCCTGCGGTGCCGGTGGGCGGCGGGAGCGCGCGCGTTCAACCCTTTGCGGCCGTCAGTTTCCTTGAGGGCCTGGGCAACTATTTTGGGGCTGGTCCGGTCTATTACGATCACGGCGTGCCCACTCTAAGCGAGATGGCAGACTCCACCGAATTTCATACGGCCGCCGAGAAAGGCCAGCCGGGGTTGCGCGCGGAATACTTTGAGAGCGCCGACCTGAGCGGGTACCCGGCATTGATGCGTACCGAATCTCATATCAATTTCGGGGGAGCAGCAGGCCAAATTTTTCCCGAGCACACGCTCTCCGACCGCTGGACCGGGTACTACGTGCCACAGCGCTCCGGTTTATATGACGTTTTTGTGGAATCAACCGGAGAAGACGGCGGCTTCTACCGCCTTTATGTGGATGGCCAGCTGGTTTTTGACAACTGGAAAGTAACCACAGCCCTGATGAATTCGACCACCCTGCAACTGGAGACGACGACTCATAAGTTCGTTCTGGAGCACCACGGGCGCTCCGGCTGGCTGGGCACACGGTTAAAGCTCGGAATCGTGCCCCACGACGGCGTTGTGGACCAGCGGTCTAAGCAACTGGCAGCGAGAGCGGACGTGGTTATCGTTGCGGTGGGATTCGATCCGGAGACGGAGAGCGAGGCCGCAGACCGCACCTTCCGCCTTCCGCCGGGACAGGATCAACTCATCCAGGAAATGCAGGCTGCCAATAAAAATGTTGTGGTGGTGATCACCAGCGGCGGGGCGGTGGACATGAACTCCTGGCTCGAACGCATCCCGGCGGTCTTGCAGGCCTGGTATCCGGGGCAGGAGGGAGGCACTGCGCTGGCAGAAATCCTGTTTGGCGAGGTGAATCCATCGGGCCATCTGCCGGTCAGCTTTGAACGCCGGTGGGAGGACAACCCCGTTCACGATTCTTACTACCCGCAGGACGGCACAGCCCGGGTCCCGTACAAAGAGGGCGTCTTCGTGGGTTATCGTGGGTATGAGCATAGCGGCAAAAAGCCATTGTTCCCGTTTGGCTACGGCCTTTCCTACACCAGCTTTACTTACAGCAATTTGTCCATTGAACCCGGGACCACAGGGGGCCACTGGCGGGCCGAAGTTGCGTTTGACGTGACCAACTCCGGGAAACGCGATGGCGCTGACGTGGCCCAGGTCTATGTGGCAGATAAGCATTCCAAAATGGAACGTCCCGCGCACGAGCTGAAAGGCTTTGTGAAAGTCAACCTGAAGGCCGGTGAAAAACGCCGGGTCAAGTTAACACTGGACGAACGGGCACTGTCCTATTATGACGTGGACTCCAAACAATGGCGGGCCGACCCCGGCCAGTTTGAGGTCATGGTGGGAAGTTCCAGCGAAAGCATTCAACTCCAGGGCCGGGTCACGTTTTCAAAACCCACAGCGGCTGCAAACCGGTCCAATTCAAATTAACAATCTCATAATCTGAGACGCGGGCTCCAGGGCCCGGAAGTTACATTCTTCATCCTGCTCAAAACAAGCAAGGTCGGGCCTTCTCACGGTGAATTCACAGTTAGCTAACTTTACTGCCAGAGCAGAGCCCTGATTAACTTGGAGGCCTTTAGGAAAGCGTTGTTTGCACAGTGGCGGGCGTCGCAATCTTTGGTAAGGGCCGCCGGGCAAATATACGCTGGAGAAAAGCTCCGGGTCACTTGAACCTGCGGTTTGAGAATTCAAAGTGCCGCTCCGTACTCCTCCAGGGATGTTTACCTCCAACCCAGCTTGAGCTGGCAGAACCAATCAACCGCCGGGCCGGCGGGGTAATACGTGCAACCGCGCATTGCGGAAAGGACCATCGCATGAATCAACGGATGAGATTTCTGCTGTCATTGGAGTGGGCTCTGTGCCTCATCGTTCTGGCTGCCATCGGCGTTTCCGCCCAGGTCAACGTCGTAACCCAGCACAACGACCTCGCCCGGACAGGGCAGAACCTGAGTGAGACGGTGCTGACGCCGACGAATGTGAACGTGAACCAGTTCGGCCTGCTATTCAAGATTACAGTCGACAACCAGGTTTATGCGCAGCCTCTGGTTGTCTCCAACGTGAGCATTGGCGGCGGCACGCACAACGTGGTTTACGTGGTTACGACCAGCAACAGCGTGTATGCCCTGGATGCGGGCAGCGGCACTCAGTACTGGCACGTCAATCTGGGGACTCCGATCTCCAATGCCAACTACGGCACCGGCTGCGTCGACATCAACGGCAACGCGGGAATTGTCGGCACGCCTGTGATCGATGCCGCCGGGGGAACGCTTTATGTGGTGAACTCCCTCAACAATGGCGGCGCTTTTTCCTTTATGCTGCACGCGCTGGATATCACCACCGGCGCCGACCGGGCAGGAAGCCCGGTGCAGATTACCAACACCGGCTTCAGCGCCCTGGCCCAGAACCAGCGGGCGGCGCTGGCGCTCTCCAACGGCAGTCTGCTGATTCCCTTCAGTTCACACTGCGACATGGGAACGTATCACGGGTTTCTGTTCTCCTACAATCCTTCAACGCTGGCCAAGGTCGCGGTTTTTAACACCTCGCCCACCGGCAACGGCGACAGCCTGTGGATGTCCGGACAAGGTCCGGCGGCGGATTCGGCCGGCAATATTTATTTTGGAACCAGTAACGGCACGTGGGATGGCGTCTCGAATTTCAGCGAGAGTTTCATCAAGCTGAACTCCAGTCTGGCGCTGGCAGACTGGTTTACCGCCGGAAACCACGCAACTCTGGATGGCGGCGATGCGGATCTGGATACCTCGGGCCCGCTTCTGGTCCCGCCCGGGAATCGCCTGATCATGGTTGGCAAATCGTCAACCGGCTATGTCATCAACTCCGCGAATCTGGGCCATCTCGGCGACGCCAGCGCGATCCAGACCATCAAACTCGGTGGCGCGTTGCACGGCAGCGCGGTTTACTGGAACAGCGCGGTCAATGGGCCTGAAGTCTACATGTGGGCCGAGGGCGACAACCTGAAGGCCTTCCAGTTCAACGGGAGCACCCTGACCACGCCGAATTTCCAGGTTGGCCCGGATTTCATTGGTGGTGAACCCGGAGCCTACCTTTCCATTTCCGCCAACGGCAATACCAACGGCATCGTGTGGGCCAATGCGGTGCTGAGCGGCGATGCAAATCACGGCTCCGTGCCCGGCGCGCTGAGGGCTTACGATGCCAACAATGTCGCCACGGAGGTCTGGAACAACCAGCAGAATGCCAGCCGCGACTCCTGCGCTAATTTCGCCAAGAACGGCTACGCAACGATTGCCAACGGCAAGGTCTACCTGGGCAGCTTCGGCACGGCCAATGCCGGAACGGGGCAATTGTGCGTCTACGGACTGCTGCCTACCAACTGCACCATCCCCACCGCGCCCACAGGAGTGAGCGCTACGGCAGTTTCCGGCAGCCAGGTCAACCTGAGCTGGACGGCGAGCACTGCTTCCTGTTCGGTCGGTTACAGCGTCTTTCGCAGTACGACATCAGGATTCACACCCTCGAGCGCCAATCAGATCGCGAGTGGCATATTTGCCACCACGTTCTCCGATATTATGGCCGCGCCCGCCACTACCTACTTCTATGTAGTCGAAGGCCTCGATCCGGCCGGCTCGTCCGGTCCATCCAACCAGGCCAGCGCAACTACGGGACCGGCCATCACGGGCATCGCGATTAATGCGGGTGGTCCGGCGGTAAGTCCATTCCTCGCCGACGAGGATTTCAACGGTGGAACCACGATCAATCACGCCAACACCATTAACACCAGCGGCGTAACCAATCCTGCGCCGGCGGCCGTGTACCAGACCGCGCACGTGGGGAATTTCAACTATACGATTCCGGGCTTTGCCGCCGGATCGAGCCAGACTGTGCGCCTGCACTTCGCCGAGACGTTCTTCACCGCTGCTGGTATGCGCACGTTCAATGTGAGCATCAACGGCACGCAGGTGCTGACCAATTTCGATATCTTTGCCACTGCCGGTGCCCAGAACAAGGCGGTCATCGAGCAGTTTACGGCGAATGCGAATTCCAGCGGCCAGTATGTGATCCTGTTCACCTCGGTGATCAATCAGTCGCTGGTGAGCGGGATTGAGATTACATCGGGTGCCGCCTGCACTGCGCCCTCTACGCCCAGCGGGCTGGGCGCAACTGCCATTTCCAGCAGCCAGATCAACCTGAGCTGGACGGCCAGCACCTCGTCGTGCGCGGTGAGCTACAACGTGTTCCGCAGCACCACTTCGGGATTCACGCCCTCCACCAGCAATCAGATTGCCAGCGGAGTGAGCGGCACATCGTTCTCAGATACCGGGCTGGCAGCTTCGACCACGTTCTTCTACCTGTTGGAAGCGACCAATTCGGGAGGCACATCCGGGCCTTCGAACCAGGCCAGCGCCACCACGCAAACCGTGACAACCGGAGGTGTGCAGATCAATTCCGGCGGTCCGGCGGTGAGTCCGTTTGTTGCCGACATGGAGTTCGTAGGCGGCGGCACCATCAGCCACGCGAATACTATCGATTTGACCGGCGTAACTAATCCCGCGCCCATGGCCGTATACCAGACAGCCCGCGTTGGGAACTTCACCTACACGATTACCGGGTTTGCGGCGGGCGCCAGCCACACGGTGCGGCTGCATTTTGCCGAAACCTTCTTCACCACGGCGGGTTCGCGGACGTTCAACGTGACTATCAACGGCACGCAGGTGTTGAGTGCGTTCGACATCTTCGCGGCCGCCGGGGCCCGGAACAAGGCCATCATCAGGCAGTTCACCGCGAACGCCAATGCCAGCGGGCAGTTTGTGATCCAGTTCACTTCTGTCGTCAATCAGTCGCTGGTGAGCGGGATCGAAGTGCAGTGACCAGCTTGCCGAGGGCTGTCCGGAAATTCCGGGCAATGAAGCGCGATATGAGCCGGGCAGCCCTCTTTTAGAAATGAGATTCAATTTCTCAGGAAGGAAATCATCCAATGACTTCAGCGAATTCTCGCACGGTTCGGCGTATCGGGCCACTGTCTTTCCGGGGCGCATTTCAATCTGTACTCCTCATCCTGGCCGGGCTCTTTGTTTTCGCACTGCCTGCGAGCGCGCAGACGAACTGGGTGCTGGCATGGAGCGATGAGTTCAACGGCCCCGCCGGTCCATTTACGCCCACCAGCAGCAACAACCAGTTCTGGACCTTCGAGACCGGCCAGGGCGTCTTCGGAACGGGCGAGATCGAGAACATGATTTCCGACGGCACAACTTCTTTTCTCGACGGCAACGGCAATCTGGTCATTAAGACCTATCTCTCGGGTGGCGCTTACTTTTCAGCGCGCATAAAGACGCAGCTGAACGGAAGCTTCGGCAAGGACTTTAGCTACGGAAGAGTCGAAGCCCGCATTCAAATTCCCACCAGCCAGGCCATCTGGCCTGCTTTCTGGATGCTGGGTGACAACGGCGTCGTCTGGCCGGGCCGCGGCGAGATCGACATCATGGAGAACAACGGCGCCAAGCCAACCCAGGTGAAGGGAACCATTCACGGCATAGGATATGCCAATACCGGATTAGGTGTGCATTTCAACTCTCCAGATGGCGTAACGCCGTTTGCCGCCGGGTTCCATACATTCGGCCTCATCTGGTCGCCTTTCCTCATTCAGTTTTATGTGGATGATCCATCCAACATCTACGCCACCATGACTCCCGCCGACATCATGGGCGTAGGGGTCAACGGCACCGCATCCACTCTCGGGCAGTGGGACTTCTGGGGCCATCCGTTTTTTATCCTTTTCGATGTGGCCGTGGGCGGGGGCTTTGTTGGATCTCCTGGCCCTAACACCGTTGTGCCGCAGTTCATGAACATTGACTATGTGCGTCTGTACCAGGCCGCTCCTCCGGCTGGTCCAACTTCATTGACCGCGACTCCCGTCTCCAACAGCCAGGTCCAGTTGAATTGGACGGCCAGTACAACCAGCGACACGAATCTCACTTACAACATCTTCCGCAGCACCACGTCGGGCTCGGAACACTCCATCTCCAACACCAATATGGCGAACATGATTGCCACCGGCGTGAAGGGGACCAGCTTCACCGATGTAATGCTGACCCCGGGCACAACTTATTTCTATCAGGTCAATGCTACGAGCCAGGCGTCTGGAGAATCGGCCCTCTCCAATGAAGCCGCCGGCAGCGTGCCCACTACCGGGACGAACGTTCAGCCCATCGCCATCAGTGCCGGAGGTCTGGTGGGAGTCAACAATTTCGTTCAGGATACCGGTTTCAGCGGTGGAGCTACCAACGCTTATCCAGACGTGATCGATGTGTCGGGCGTCGCCAATCCCGCCCCTCAGTCGGTGTATCGCACGGAACGCTGGGCGCCCTTCACCTATACCATCCCCAATCTGACGCCGGGTGGAAGTTATAGCGTACGCTTACATTTTGCCGAGACTGCGTTCGCGGCTGCCGGCCAGCGGGCGTTTAACGTTGCCATCAACGGCACGACAGTCCTGGCGAATTATGACATCTTTGCCGACGCCGGAGTGGAGTTCAAAGCAACCGAAAAGGTCTTCACGTCTACCGCTGACAGCGCCGGTAAGATCGCCATTGCTTTTACTGCGGGCACCAACGGAGCGCCGCACACCAACCCCAGCCTCCGCGGTATTGAAATCATTCCCGCGGGCGGCGCTTGCACTGCGCCGGCCGCGCCGACCAGCTTTTCGGCAACCGCAGTTTCCAGCAGCGAGATTGACCTGAGCTGGACGGCCTCGACCGGGCCGGTATGCGGCGGTCTCACTTACAAGGTGACTCGGAACGGAACACAGATTGCCACCGGTCTTTCCGGCACCAGCCTGAAAGATACCGGTTTGACTGCGTCAACCACCTACAACTACACCGTGACCGCCGTGAATTCGGCCGGCAGTTCCTCCGCTGCTTCCACCAGCGCAACAACGCCGGCGGCCTGCAGCGCACCCCCGACTCCCACGAACTTCACCGCAACGGCAGTTTCCAGCAGCGAGAGGAGCTTCAGCGGCCGCCTCAGCCAGCGCCACCACGCAGGGCGGAGCCGCCGTGCAAATCAACTCCGGCGGGCCGGCTGTCAGTCCGTTTGCCGCAGATAAGGACTTTGTCGGCGGCGGCACGATCAATCACGCCAACACCATCGACCTGAGCGGAGTCACCAACCCTGCGCCTATGGTCGTGTACCAGACGGCGCGCGTCGGCAACTTCACTTACACCGTTCCCGGCTTCGCAGCGGGATCGAGCCACACGGTGCGGCTGCACTTTGCGGAAACGTTTTTCAGCACGGCTGGTTCCCGCACCTTCAACGTCACCATCAACGGCACGCAGGTCTTGAGCGCTTTCGATATCTTTGCGGCGACGGGCGCCAAGAACAAGGCCATCGTTAAGCAGTTCACCGTAAACGCCAATGCCAGCGGCCAGTATGTGATTCAGTTCACGACGGTCGTCAATCAGTCGCTGGTGAGCGGGATCGAGGTCCAGTAACGAAAACAGACTGGATGGGGAGGTTCTTCCTCCCCATCCAGCCGGCTCTGGCCGGCTGATTCGCGCCGGGAACGTCCCGGGGCGGACTCTCGATGGTGAGGGGTTGGCGCGGTTCCAGCAAACATCTTTGTGCATCCGTAGATTTCCTCGTTTGATAGCGAATGAAAAGGAGTTCGTATGAAGACCGCATTCCGTGTTGTTGCAATCTTGTTCTTTCTTGGACTTGGAACGGCGATGGCGGGGACGTGCCCGCCGGGACCGCCCACGTCGCGCGGAGACGGTACGGTTGCAGGGGTGGCCGTAGCGGGCGGAACCCAGTACTACTTCAAAGACGCCCTGCTCGCCAATTTCGATTGCTTCGAGCAATTGAGCGCATGGTTCCCCTCGTATTTCACTTCGTCGAACTCCATCAGTCCGACCCACGTGGTGGTAGACATGGCATACGCAGCCCAGGCTACGGCAACGTTCTTTAATGTCGTTGTGCCGACCGGCGGCAACTACACGTTAACAGTTCGTTACGCTTATGCCTCTGGTCTGTTCCCCGGAGTCAACGACCGGCCCGAGGGGATCAGTGTCAACGGAGTTGTGATCACGAGCGACATGCACTTTCCTATCACCGGCAATTTCGAGACCTTTGAAAACTCAAGCATCGTGGTCCCGCTGAACGCCGGCAAGAACACGGTGCAGATGTTCAACATCGCCAGCGCCAGCATCTCCCGCGCCGATGCTGTGACGATCACTGCCGGAGGAAGCTCCACGTGCAGTGGTGTGCCGAGCGTGCCGGGCGGGCTGAGCGCACTGGCTGCCTCCAGCAGTCAGATCAACCTGAGCTGGACCGCCGGCACCGCGCCTTCGGGCTGCACAGTCGATTCTTACAGCGTGTTCCGCAGCACGACTGCCGGGTTCACTCCCAGCAGCAGCAACCAGATCGCGAGCGGCATCACGAGCGTGATTTACGACGATACCACCGCCCTGTGCAACACGGCCTATCATTACGCGGTTGAGGCGCTGGATGGAGCGGGTTCATCGGCAGCTTCCACCCAGGCCGGCGCTACCACCAGCGCCTGCCCCACCACCAGCAGCGTCCAGATCAACAGCGGAGGTCCGGCTGTTGCGCCGTTCATCGCCGATGCGGACTTTTCGGGTGGTGGCACCATTAATCACGCCAACACCATTGACCTGAGCGCCGTTACCAATCCTGCGCCCATGGCCGTATATCAGTCCGGGCGCACCGGAAATTTCAGCTACACGATCGCAGGCTTTAATCCCGGCTCAAGCCACACAGTGCGCCTGCACTTCGCCGAGACTTTCTTCAGCACAACAGGTTCACGAACTTTCAATGTAAGCATTAACGGCGCGACTGTGTTGACCAACTTCGATATCGTGGCCGCCGCCGGGGCGATCAATAAAGCGGTGATCGAGCAGTTCACACAGCCGGCGAGTTCTACCGGCAACTATGTGATCACCTTTACTTCGGTGGTAAATCAGTCACTGATCAGCGGAATCGAGATCCAGTAGCAATCTGGAGGAGAGAAAGCATGAAAGTATCGAGGAACGTCTCCGGCGGCGCATATATAAGGATAGCGCTCAGTCTGCTGCTGCTGTCGCTTTCGGCTGCGGCCCAGACCCGCCAATTTACCATCAAGAACAGCTGTTCCGAGACTGTCTGGCTGGCGGGGGCGGGCACACCGACTCCGGTATTCAACGGCTCGTCCGGGGGACTGGAAATGGCCCCGGGCACGAGTGTCACCACCACCGTTCCGGTGCCCTGGGTCGCAGGCCGGTTCTGGGGACGCCGGAATTGCACCTTCGACAGCTCCGGCAAGGGATCGTGCTCCACAGGAGATTGCGGCCAGTTGCAGTGTACCCACAGCGGCGCGGGGACAACCACGCTGGCTGAGTTCACCCTGACCGGTTCCGCCACCGGCAGCGACAACTACGATATCAGCCTGGTGGACGCCTTCGATTTCCCGGTCTCCATCCAGCTTGACGATCCGGCCCCCAACCACTGCATCAATTCTGCCTGCCAGGCCGATCTCCGTAACTTCTGCCCTGCAGACATGGAGAATAAGGATGCGGCTGGAAATGTGGTCGGGTGCAAGAGCCTGTGCGGAAAATTCGGCACCCCCAATTACTGCTGCGGCGGTCCTTATGGCGTGCCTGGGTCGTGCAACAATGTGGCCTGGAATCTGAATTTCCGGGCTACGGTCGTCAAGAATCGCTGCCCTTCCGTCTACGGTTACGCTTACGACGATGCCTCCAGCGACTTCAACTGCCATCCGCCCGGACAGCCGGGCTACATCATTACATTCTGCCCGGCCAATGGCGTCCCCAACACCGACCCAAATGTAAGCCCGACGTTTACCATCACGGCCACGGATGATAACCAGACTGTAGCGCCCGGCGCTTCGGTGTTGTATCACCTGAATGTCACCGCCAGCAGCACATTCAGCGGGACGGTGACGCTGGGCGCTGCCCATATGCCGCAGAGCTGCACCTGGGATTCAACCGGCAAGCCAAGCTGCAGCGCGGCCGCCTCCAAGGCAACTTTCGATAAGCCCTCGGTCGCACTGACTCCCGGCGCTACTGTGCCGGTCGTCATGACCATTCAGACCACGGCCAGCCCAGCGCCGGTATTGGGTACAGCCGGTATCGAAGTGCTGGGACAAAGCGGCGCTGTTCAGAATGTCTGGGAAGGGGCCGTCACGGTGGCAGACGCTTCCGCTGCCGATTATTCCCTTCAGGTTTCCCCGGCATCATCTCAGACCATCAAGCCCGGCGGTTCGCTGGTTTATGACCTCAGCCTGACGTCGAAGAACGGTTTTAGCGGGACCGTCACGCTCAAGTCCTTTGGCGCTCCCGCGGGTACCAGCACGTTCAGCCCGAATCAGCTCACGTTTTCCGGCTCGTCGCAGACCCAGACGGCTACGCTTACGCTCGCTACTTCAACCTCGGCCACGTCCAGGACTTACTTTCCGCTGATCACCGCGTTCAGCGCCAGCCGGCTGCATGACTTCCAGGGGACGCTCACGCTGTCCACTTCTTCCACACCTGATTTCACGATCTCGGCCATGCCGGCTTCGCAGACGGTAACAGCGGGTAACAATACCAGCTATACGGTTGCCATCGCTGCGCAAAACGGCTTCACCGGCGTCGTGGCGCTGAGCGCAAGCGGTCTGCCATCGGGCGCATCAGCGAGCTTCACGCCTGCGTCGATCAGCGGCTCAGGTTCGTCAATCTTGAATGTAACCACGATGTCTTCGACTGCAACCGGGACCTTTACGCTCACCATCACAGGCACGAGCGGCAGTTTGTCCCATTCTGCGAACGTGGCGCTTGTGGTAAATCCGGTGAATCCTCCTCCGCCGCAGCCACCGTCAAACCTCGCAGCCATCGCGGCCTCCAGTTCATCCATCAACCTGACCTGGACGGCGTCGCCAACCTCGGGCGTGACTTACAGCGTGTTCCGCAGCACCACTTCAGGATTTACCCCTTCGGCGAGCAACCAGATTGCAAGCGGAGTGAGCAGTACATCGTTCTCCGATAGCGGACTAACGTGTGCCACTGCCTACTTCTATCTCGTGGAGGCTGTCAACGCAGCAGGGGCATCGACGCCTTCCAACCAGGCCGGCGCCACCACCCAGGCCTGCGTCGGGACGCCGGTGCAGATCAACTCTGGCGGACCGGCCGTGAGCCCATTTGTTGCCGACAAGGATTTTGTCGGCGGCGGCACGATCAGTCACACTAACACCATCGATTTGAGCGGCGTCACCAATCCCGCGCCTACGGCCGTCTACCAGACGGCGCGGGTCGGCAACTTCACTTATACCGTCCCCGGCTTCACTGCGGGATCGAGCCACACGGTGCGGCTGCACTTTGCGGAAACCTTCTTCAACACGGCCGGTTCGCGTACGTTCAACGTGCTCATCAACGGGACGCAGGTATTGACCAATTTCGATATCTTCGCAGCGGCGGGGGCCCAGAACAAGGCGATTGTCGAGCAGTTCACGGTGAACGCGAATTCCAGCGGCCAATATGTGGTCCAGTTCACGTCAGTGGTGAATCAGTCGCTGCTGAGCGGGATCGAGGTCCAATAGGCGCTGTATAGCCAGCCTGGATGGGGAAATTCTTCAAGTCCCCATCCAGCCAGAAATTCGTCACTCTTCGCAAATCGGACGGGTCATTCACAAGCCCGCAAGTTCCAGCGGCAATTAGGTGCTCGCTTTTCATTTCGGTTATTCGTTCGGTTTCTGCTGAACGAGGTCGAGATCCAACAGCAGTGACGACTTACTCAAATTGGAGGATGGCATGAAAACGCAGCCTGGTTTGTGCAGCACCATCATGCGGCAGGCCCTGTTTCCGCTCATTCTTGCCATCGTTGCCGCTCCTGTAGCGGCCCAGACGCGTACGTTCACGGTCAAAAACAACTGCTCCGAAACGGTTTGGGCGGCCGGGTCCGGTAGCACGGTCCCGGTCTTCAACGGCACTTCTTCTGGGGGCATCGAATTGCTTCCCGGCGCATCCGCAACCACGACCGTTCCGGACACGTGGTCTGCGGGCAGGATCTGGGGACGCCGGAACTGCACTTTCGATAGTTCCGGCAAGGGCTCCTGCTCAACCGGGGACTGTGGCGGTCTTTTGAATTGCACGCATTCCGGGGCGGGGAACACCACCCTTACGGAATGGACGCTGAGCACGGGCCCGGCTGGCGACAACTATGACATCAGCCTGGTGGATGCCTTCGATTTTCCCGTTTCGATCCAGCTCGACGACCCCAGTCCTAATCATTGTGTCAATCCATCATGCTCGGTGGACCTCCGCAGCTTCTGCACGGGAGACCAGCGGACCCTGGATTCGGCGGGGAATGTAGTAGGGTGCAAGAGCCTGTTCGGGAAATTCGGGACGCCGAATTACGGCTGCTTCGGACCGTATGGAGTTCCCGCATCCTGCAATAGCGTTTCGTGGAATACCAATTTCCGGGGAACGGTCGTCAAGAAACACTGTCCCTCCGTTTACGGCTATCCGTAAACGTCACGGCCAGCAGCACTTTTACCGGGACGGTGGCTCTCAGCATCCACGACCTGCCGTCGAGCTGCACGTGGTCCGGCGGTTCATCCAGTTGCAAGGTGGCATCGACCGCCACGTTCAGCACGACGTCGGTTTCGCTGACGCCGAACGCCGTTGCGCCGGTATCGGTGACCATCCATGCGAACACCAGCCCCGCGCCCAGCCTTCAGACCAGCGGCCTCGAGGTGATGGGTAAGAGCGGCGCTCTTCAGAACGTATGGGAAGGCCAGATTACCGTGGCCGATCCAACGGCGGCGGATTATACCCTTCAGGTGAGCCCGAACACGTCTCAAACGATCCAGCCGGGCAGCTCGATTGTCTACAACCTCACGCTCACGCCGGTGAACGGGTTTAACGGGACCGTGACTCTGGCTTCGTTTGGCAATGTTCCGGGTACCGCCACATTCAATCCCGCCACGGTCACCCTTTCCAGCGCCGGTTCTGCAACGGCTACGTTGACGCTTGCCACTTCTTCTACGGCGGCGAAGAAGACTTACTACCCGCTCATCACAGCATATAGCGGGAACCGCCTCCACGATTTCCAGGGTAACCTGACTCTGTCTGCCGGGGGAACTCCTGACTTCACGATCACGGCCACGCCAACGTCGCTGAGCGTTGCAGCCGGGAACAGCACCACCTATACGGTGTCAGTCAGTCCGACGAATGGGTTCACCGGGATCGTGGCCCTGAGCGTAAGTGGGCTGCCTTCGGGCGCGACTGCCAACTTGAATCCTGCTTCGAGGCCGGCGGCAATACGCTCGCCATCACCGGCGTCAGCGGCAGCTTGTCGCATACGGCCGACGTTACGCTGACGGTCACGGGGACGCCACCCCAACCAGCCTCAAATCTGGCGGCAGCGGCGGCTTCCGGTTCGCAGATCAACCTGACCTGGAGTGCCTCGCCAACCTCGGGCGTTACTTACAGCGTGTTCCGCAGCACGACTTCTGGGTTCACGCTCTCTGGCAGCACTCAGATCGCAAGCGCAGTGACCGGCACATCCTTCTCGGATACGGGATTGAGCTGCGCAACTGCATATTTCTATCTGGTGGAAGCCGTGAATGCCGGCGGTGCGTCATCGCCCTCCAATCAGGCCAGCGCCACCACCCAGGCCTGCGCCGGCGTGCAGATCAACTCCGGCGGGCCGGCCGTCAGTCCCTTTGTTGCCGATAAGGACTTCACCGGCGGCGCCACAATCAATCACGCCAACACGATTGATCTGAGCGGTGTCACCAATCCAGCGCCCATGGCCGTTTACCAGACGGCGCGCGTGGGTAACTTCACTTACACAGTTCCCGGTTTCACCGCGGGATCGAGCCACAAGGTGCGGCTGCATTTTGCCGAAACCTTCTTCGCCACCGCCGGTTCCCGGACCTTCAACGTGAGCATCAACGGCACGCAGGTATTGAGCAACTTCGATATCTTTGCGGCGGCGGGAGCCAAAAACAAAGCCATTATCGAGCAGTTCACGGTGAACGCCAATGCCAGCGGCCAATATGTGGTCCAGTTCACAACTGTGGTCAATCAGTCGCTGTTGAGCGGGATCGAAGTCCAGTAGCAACTGGCGGACTGAATCTGTCGAGTTGAGTTGCAGAAGTTGAGTTGTAAAGGAGGCATGCAATGCCGGGATATAGACGGGCCGGAACCATCACGCTACTTTCGATCCTGGCATTGCTCTGCATGCCCGGAATGGCCGCTGCGCAGTCTGCGGTGAGTGTGACCATCGACCAGACCAGTACCGGACAGATGATCTCCGCCGACTTTCAGGGGTTCAGCTACGAAACGCTCCTCATCTTTCCCGACACCAGCGGCAACTTTCTCTTCAGTGGGACCAACACCTCGCTCATCAACATGTTCAAGACCCTGGGCATCAAGAGCCTGAGGGTGGGCGGCAACAGCGCCGACAATGTGAACGACAACAACGGCCAGCTCCCTGCGGACTCAACCTGCGAAGCCGCCGACAAGTGCCCCATCATCGATAATCTTTACGCCTTTGCCCAGGCGGCCGGCATAAAAATCATCTTCACCTTGCGGCTCAAGGTGTTCGACACAACCGCGGCAGCCGGCGAAGCTGCTTACATCATGAAACATTTCAGCGCCCTCACCGATTGTTTTGAGGTGGGCAACGAGCCGAACGTCTTTATTAGCAGTTACAGCACCTACGATACCGACTTTCGTTCCTACAGAACTGCTGTACTGAATGCGGCTCCCGGCGCGAAATTCTGCGCCCCCGCCACCACCAACGGCGGAGGCCAGCCATGGGCGGAGTCATTTGCGAATGAGTTCAAGGGCGACAGTTCCATCCTGCTGATCTGCGGTCATTTTTATCCGGGCGCGCGCACGGGGAACGGGACCAATGCCGATATCGATTTTCTGCTGGATCCCACCCGCCTGACCACCGGCTCCAATAGCTATCCGTTGTACTACTCCCAGTTTCCCAGTACGGCTGTTTCCGATTCTGAGGTCTTCAGGCTGGAGGAGACCAATAGCATTTCTTCCCAGGGCGAGGCCGGCGTGAGCAATGTCTACGCATCAACGCTCTGGGCGCTCGATTACAGTCACTGGTGGGCGATGAAGAACGCGCAGGGACTCAACTTCCACACCGGTGCGACCTCGGTCTATGACCCCATCATGCCCACGACGCTGGCTGCCGGCTACACTGCGGAGCCGATTGCCTACGGAATCAAGGCTTTCGGTTTGGGATCGACCGGGGAGAACGTTTCCACCGTGATCGGCTCCAATCCCAACGGGATCAACATTACCGCCTACGGAGTGCTCGATCCTGCCACCGGGAACCTGTTTGTCACCATCATTAATAAGGAGCACTTTACCGGCGCCCGGAACTCGACCGTTACACTGGGCCCCGGAGCCACCTACAGCGGCGGGCAGGTTTGGAACCTGCGCCAGACCGCCGGCGATGTCACTGCAACTACAGGAGTTACGCTCGGCGGCGCGGCGATTGCCGGCGACGGAAGCTGGAACGGAACTTCCTCACCCATATCGCCGTCGTCCTCCGGCACGTTTACGGTCAGCGTTCCCGCTGCCAGCGCCGTTATTGTGCAACTGACCGGGAAAGGCGCTCCACCGCCGCCACCCCAGCCTGCGTCCAACCTGGCCGCAACTGCGATTTCCAGCACCCAGATCAATCTGAGTTGGACGGCATCTTCGTCCACTGGAGTGACGTACGAGATCTTCCGCAGCACAGTGTCGGGCTTTACGCCCTCCAATAGCAACCGCATCGCCAATGGCCTGACCACTACATCGTTCTCCGACACCGGACTTACGCCTTCTACCGCATATTTCTATCTGGTTGAAGCCGTTAACGCGGGCGGCGCTTCGTCCGCGGCCAGCAATCAGGCGAGCGCCACCACGCCCGCAGCTTCTCCGACAACGGTCCAGATCAATTCCGGAGGTCCGGCCGTGAGTCCATTCATTGCCGACGTAGACTTTAGCGGCGGTGGCACGATCTCTCACGCCAACACCATCGACCTGACCGGAGTCACCAATCCTGCGCCTATGGCTGTGTATCAAACCGGGCGCACCGGGAATTTCACCTATACCGTTCCGGGCTTTAACCCCGGATCTGCGCAGACGGTTCGCCTGCACTTCGCCGAGACATTCTTCACCGCGGCCGGCTCACGCACCTTTAATGTCAGTATCAATGGCACGCAGGTTCTGACGAATTTCGACATCTTTGCGACCGCCGGCGCTCAGAACAAGGCCGTCATCGAACAGTTCACCATGAATGCCAATGCCAGCGGGCAGTACGTGGTCCAGTTCACGACTGTGGTGAACAGCTCTCTGGTCAGTGGGATCGAAATCGCTTCCGGCGCAACCTGCGCCGCGCCCGGCGCTCCCACGAACCTGAGCGCAACTGCAGCTTCCAGCAGTCAGATCAATCTCGGCTGGACGGCCAGTACCTCATCGTGCGCTGTGAGCTACAGCGTCTTCCGCAGCACCACATCGGGATTCACGCCCTCCAGCGGCAACCAGATCGCCAGTGGCGTGAGCGGCACGTCATTCTCAGATACCGGACTGGCCGCCTCGACCACATATTTCTATCTGGTGGAAGCCAGCAATGCAGGAGGCACATCGGCGCCCTCGAACCAGGCAAGCGCTACCACGCAGCCGGGGACGGTCAGCTCCCTGCAGATCAACTCCGGTGGCCCGGCGGTGAGCCCGTTCGTTGCCGACATCGACTTTACCGGCGGCGGAACGATCAATCACGCCAACACGATTGATTTGAGCGGCGTCACGAATCCCGCACCCATGGCCGTGTACCAGACGGGGCGCACCGGGAACTTCACTTATACGCTTCCTGGTTTTGTCCCGGGGTCCGCACATACAGTACGGCTGCACTTTGCGGAAACTTTCTTTTCAGCCGCCGGCTCACGCACTTTCAATGTGGGCCTGAACGGCACACAGGTACTGGCCAATTTTGACATCTTTGCGGCTGCCGGCGCTAAGAACAAGGCGGTGGTTGAGCAGTTCACGGTCAACGCCAACGCCAGCGGCCAATATGTGATCCAGTTCACATCGGTGGTGAATCAGTCGCTGCTGAGTGGAGTTGAGGTCCAGTAACTGATACTGAGACCGGAAGATTAACGAATCATCGTGGATCGGGGAATCGGGACAAAGGAGCCGCAGCCTTATGTTTCCTGGAAATCATACACATGTGTTCCGTTCGAGGTAGCCAGAAAGGGAAGTGCAGTGAAAACTTCAAGATGGATGGCCAATCGCTCCTGCCTGCGTTCGTTGAGTCTCGCAACCGTGCTCCTGTTTGCGTTTGTCTCTGCCGTTGCCCAGGTCAACGTGACTACTCAGCACAATGATCTGGCGCGGACCGGGCAAAATCTGAACGAAACCATACTGACGCCATCGAACGTGAACGTGAATCAGTTCGGGTTGTTCTTCAAGGCCCCGGTGGATAACCAGGTCTACGCGCAGCCGCTGGTCGTCGCCAACGTCAGTATCGCCGGCGGCACGCACAACGTGGCCTATGTCGCCACCACCAGCAACAGCGTTTATGCCTTCGACGCCGACAGCGGAACTCAGTACTGGCATGTAAACCTGGGTACCCCGATCTCCAACGCCGATTACGGCCCCAACTGCGTTGATATCAACGGCAATGCCGGGATCGTCGGCACGCCGGTGATCGATGTGGCCGCGGGAACGATTTACGTAGTGAACTCTCTCAACAATGCCGGCGCATTTTCCTTCATGCTGCACGCGCTCAGTATTGCTACGGGCGCTGACCGGGCGGGGAGTCCGGTACAGATTACCAACAGCGCGTTCAGTCCGCTTCTGCAGAACCAGAGAGCGGCGCTCGCCCTGTCGAATGGCAACGTGCTGGTGCCCTTCAGCTCCCACTGCGACATGGGCAGCTATCATGGCTTTCTGTTTTCCTATAATGCTACGACTCTGGCGCAGCTAGCGGTTTTCAACACCTCCCCCACAGGAGGCGGCGACAGTCTTTGGATGTCAGGACAGGGACCGGCTGTCGACGCCTCCGGCAACATTTACTTTGGGACCAGCAACGGCACATGGGACGGCGTATCGAATTTCAGTGAGAGCTTCATCAAGCTGAACCCGAACCTCACGCTTGCCGACTGGTTTACCGCGGCAAACCACGCCAATCTGGATGGAGGCGACCTGGACCTCGACACTTCAGGCCCGCTTCTGGTCCCGCCCGGAAACCGCCTGATCATGGTCGGCAAATCGGCGACCGGCTATGTCATCAACTCCGCCAACCTGGGCCATCTGGGCGATGCCAGCGCTGTACAGACCATCACGCTGGGCGGCGCGTTGCATGGAAGCGCCGTCTACTGGAACGGCGCGGCCAATGGCCCGGAAGTGTACATGTGGGCGCAGAGCGACAATCTGAAGGCGTTTCAATTCAACGGCAGCACGCTGACCACGCCCAACTTCCAGACCGGGCCGGACTTTGTCGGGGGTGAACCCGGGGCCTACCTTTCGATTTCCGCCAACGGCACTGCCAATGGCATTGTGTGGGCCAACGCGGTACTGAGCGGCGACGCGAACCACGGCACCATCCCCGGGGTCCTGCGGGCGTTTAACGCCGGCAACGTCGCCACCGAGCTTTACAACAACCAACAGAACGCCGGCCGCGACACATGCAATAACTTCGCCAAGAATGGCTATCCCACCATCGCCAATGGAAAGGTGTACCTGGGCAGCTTTGGCACAGCCGATAGCGGCAGCGGCCAGCTGTGTGTTTACAGCTTGCTTCCCACCAATTGCACGGTGCCCACAGTCGCAACCGCTTTGAGCGCGACAGCGGTTTCCAGCAGCCAGGTCAACCTGCGATGGACGGCCGGCACGTCGAACTGCCCGGTCAGCTATAGTGTTTTCCGCAGCACCACGCCGGGATTCACTCCCTCGGCCGGCAATCAGATCGCAAATGCGATCTTTGCCACTTCCTATTCAGACCCGACGGTGGTGGCCTCGACTGCGTACAACTACGTGGTGGAAGCCACAACTTTGGGCGGCGCTTCCGGCCCCTCCAATCAGGCCAGCGTGACGACACCGACCGGCCGGACGGCGCTCGCGATCAACTCCGGAGGCAGCGCCGCCGGTAACTATCTGGCCGATATTGATTTCAACGGCGGTGGCAGCTCGGCCACGGCCAACGCCATTGATACCTCGGCGGTCACCAACCCCGCGCCCCAGGCGGTTTATCAGAGTGAACGGTTCGGGAGCTTTACCTACACCATCCCCGGCTTCAATCCCGGAGCTCCATACACAGTCCGGCTGCACTTTGCCGAGTTCTTCTGGAGCACGGCGGGGCAGCGTGTGTTCAACGTTCTGATCAATGGGACGCAGGTGCTGACCAACTTCGACATCATTGCCGCTGCGGGAGCCGCAAATAAGGCGATCGTTGAATCGTTCAGTGCCAACGCGAATTCCAGCGGTCAGTTCGTGATCCAGTATGTCACGGTCAAAGACAACGCCAAGTCCAGCGGCATTGAGATCACCAGCAACGGCAGTTGCAGCGCGCCCACCGTTCCGGGCGGGCTGGGCGCGACCGCCGTCTCCAGCAGCCAGATTAATCTGAGCTGGAGCGCGAGTACGTCGTCCTGTGCGGTGAGTTACAGCGTCTTTCGCAGCACCACCTCGGGATTCACGCCTTCCGCCAGTAACCAGATTGCGAGCGGCGTGACCGGCACAACGTTCTCGAATACCGGGCTGTCCGCCTCCACCACCTATTTCTATCTGGTGGAAGCCGTCAACTCTGGTGGAACGTCGGCGGCCTCCAACCAGGCCAGCGCAACCACGCAGGCTGGAACGGGTGGCGTCACCATCCAGATCAATTCCGGCGGGCCGGTGGTAAGCCCATTCGTGGCTGATGTGGACTTCGTCGGCGGGGCCGCCTCCGGCACCGCTAACGTGATTGACACCTCTGCGGTCGCCAACCCTGCGCCCATGGCGGTCTACCAGACCGAGCGGTTCGGCAACTTCACCTATACCATTCCCGGCCTCAGCCCCGGCGCTTCCTTCACCGCGCGGTTGCACTTTGCCGAGTTCTTCTGGACCGCGGCAGGGCAGCGCGTGTTCAACGTCGTGATTAACGGGACACAGGTGCTGACCAACTTTGACATCATTGCCGCCAGCGGTGCGCCCAACAAAGCGATCGTCGAACAGTTTACGGCCACCGCCAACAGCAGCGGCCAGATCGTGATTCAGTACGTTACTGTCACCGATAACGCCAAATCCAGTGGGATTGAAATTCTCAGTGGCGGCAGTTGCTCTGCGCCCACGGTGCCCGGCGGACTGGCCGCGACTGCGGTGTCCAGCAGCCAGATCAATTTGAGCTGGACGGCGAGCACCTCATCCTGTGCCGTGGCTTACAGTGTGTTCCGCAGTACTACGTCGGGCTTCACGCCGTCTGCCGGCAACCAGATCGCCAGTGGCGTGACCGGCACAGCGTTCTCAGACAGCGGGCTCGCCGCGTCCACAACCTTCTTCTATCTGGTGGAGGCCGTTGGCTCGGGCGGCACGAGCGCGCCCTCCAACCAGGCAACCGCAACCACCCAGGCCGTGACCGGCGCTCTCCAGATCAACTCCGGTGGGCCGGCGGTGAGCCCGTTCGTGGCCGATCTGGACTTCACCGGCGGCGGGACTATCAATCATGCCAACACCATCGACCTGAGCGGAGTGACCAACCCGGCCCCTATGGCGGTATATCAGACGGCGCGCATTGGTAATTTCACCTATACGCTTGGCGGATTTGTGGCCGGATCGAGCCACACACTGCGGCTCCATTTTGCCGAGACCTTTTTTGCGGCCGCCGGCTCACGCACTTTCAACGTGATCATCAACGGCACGCAGGTACTGACCAATTTTGATATCTTCGCGACCACCGGCGCGAAGAATAAGGCGGTCGTCGAACAGTTCACGGTGAACGCGAATGCCAGTGGCCAATATGTGGTCCAGTTCACATCGGTGGTGAATCAGTCGCTGCTGAGCGGGATCGAGGTGCAATAACCCGCTCACACAGCCGAAACCTAAAAGCCTGAACCACAGCGCGGACGACCGCAACCAAAGGCCTTAACCGCAAAGGATGCAAAGGGCGCAAAGGAAACCCAAACCTTGAAACGCAGAGGAAAGGAGGAAGCAGGGCGGACCGGCGACGAACACCTGTCCGCTTTTGGGTTTCTCTGCGTTCCTCTGCGCCCCTCCGCGCCCTTTGCGGTGAAGATTTTGATCTTTGTTTGCGGCTCCGTCGCGCTGTGTTTCAAAGGTCTTCGTCGCGGGCTGGAAAGATTCTGAGGGTTAGTACTACAGAGGACACAGAGGGAACACTGAGGAAGACCAGAACCTGAACCCCGGAGGCCGCAGAGTTGACAGACGGCGCATAGAAAAGAGAAAGACGAAAAGGGAAGAACGAAAAGAAAAAAAGAATGGGGGCGTTTTTGCGGGGACAAAATCGTCACGAGCTGCCAGGATTCCGATGGATCGTAGTACAGAGGCCATCGGTTGCCCCGGATCGCAGGCCGGGCCTCTCGCGGTTCCACGCCGCGTTGGTGTGCAGGTGCGTGTGCGTCCTGTTGTTTGCTCTGAACACCGCTGCGCAGGACCGGACCGGTGAACTCAGGGTGGGCGTGACCGATCCTTCCGGCGCAGCAGTGCGGACCCATGGTGAAATCGCCAGCCAGGCCAATCATTTCGTTCTTGAATTTGAAACCAACGCCGAAGGCGAGTACATCATCAAGGAACTTCCGTTTGGAAGTTACAGGCTCAAAGTAGAGCATCAGGGATTTGCTCCTTTCGTCGCGCTGGTTGAGGTCCGCTCACAGATTCCCATGATTTTCCGTGTCTCGCTGACCCTGGCATTGCGCACCGAGAGCGTTACAGTCGAAGAAGCCGATACTCTTTTGGATACGACCAACGCGGGCACGGTGTATACGTTAGGCAAATCAGCGCTCCGGAACCGGATGTCAACCACACCCGGCCGCGACGCGATCGACGTGGTGCAGGCGCAACCCGGATGGATTCTGGAGGCCAATGGCGTGCTGCATCCTCGCGGCTCTGAGTACGATACGCAGTATGTGGTCGACGGGATTCCGGTTCTGGAAAACCGGTCGCCTGCCTTCGCTCCCGCAGAAGATATCGACGATGCGCAGTCGGTCAAGGTCTATACCTCCGGTATTCCCGCGCAGTTCGGCCGCAAGCTGGGCGGCGTGGTGGAAACCGTCAGCGATCGCAATCCCGCGCGCGGCGCTCACGGTACAGCCAGTATCGGTGGAGGCAGCTTTGGCACGCTCCGGGGCTCCCTGGGTGGAAGTTATTTCGATGGCCGCAATGTCTTCGGCCTGAGCGCGGATGCCGCTCATACGGACCGCTTTCTTGATCCGCCGGTCCGGCAGAATTACACCAACAGCGCGGCCACAGCCGCCTTGCGCGCAAGCTTTGAGCGCGACCTGACGCAGGAAGACCGCCTGAGGCTCATGGTCAGCCGCGCGCGGGCCGGGTTTCTCGTGCCTAACGAACTGGTGCAACAGGCTGCCGGCCAGAGGCAAGATCGCGAAAATGAGGAAACTGCGGGGCAGATCTCCTATCAGCACATTTTTTCTTCCAAAGCGCTGGGAACCTTGCAGGCACGATTGCGTGATGTAAGCGCGGCGCTGCAATCCAATGCGGAATCGACTCCCATTCAGGCTTTCCAGGAACGTAGCTTCCGCGATGCCTATCTAAGTGGAAGCCTGGACGCAGTATTTCGATTCCATGAGCTGAAATTCGGAGCCGACGCGATCTACAGCTCAGTGCACGAAAAATTTTCTTATTTGATAACTGCAGCCGACCCGTCGACCTTTGATCCCTCCACGCCGCCGAGTTTTTCATTTGCCGGCAGGGGACTGGACCGCGAACAGGCTTTTTATGTTCAGGACCAGATGCGGTTCAGGAATCTCAGCATCAGCGCCGGTCTCCGTTTCGATCACTACAGTGTGCGTGTTGACGAATCGGCGTGGAGCCCCCGCCTGGGCGTCGCCTGGTATATGCCCCGGCTGGGATTGGTGTTGCGTGCCTCCTATGATCGCGTCTTTGGCACTCCTGCCATCGAAAACCTGCTGCTGAGCACCTCTGCGGATGTGCGCATGCTCAACCAGACGACCGCGCAGCTGGTTTTGCGTCCGGCGCGGGGAAACTATTATGAAGTGGGCGCCGCGAAGGAGTTTTTTCACAAGGCCCGCTGCTCCGTGAACTATTTTGTGCGCAACATTCACAACGCCGGCGACGATGATATTCTGCTCGAAACCGGCATTGGCTTTCCCACCGCTCTGCATTCGGCTTTTATCTATGGCGCTGAGGCCCAGATTGCGCTGGCTCAGTGGGGCCCTTTTTCCGCATGGCTCAACTACTCTTACATGGTGGCCAGGGCCCGGTTGCCCGTAGTGGGTGGCCTGTTCCTGGGGCAGGATGCCGCATCGCTTCTCAATTCCAGTCAGACCATCTGGGTCACACAGGACCAGCGCCATACGGCCCGCGCCCAGTTTCGCTACCAGCCGGTCCGCAGGTTCTGGACGGGCCTGGGAGCTTCGTACGAAAGCGGACTTCCATTGGAATTGAACGGCGAGAGTATCTCGACCCTGGTGGCCGAGTTCGGTCAGGCGGTGGTGGATCGCGTGAACCTGGAGGCGGGACGGGTGCGTCCGTCGTTTGCGATGGACGTTTCCGCCGGGGTACAGCTATGGAAGCGCGAGTCGCGGGGTGTGGCTCTTCAGGGTGACCTGCGAAATCTGACGAACCGCCTGAACGTTATCGACTTTGCCAGCATTTTCTCGGGAACCGCGCTGGCTTCGCCCCGCACCGCTTCGGCACGTTTGCGATTGGACTTTTAATTCTGAGATCGAGAAAGGATCTTTGTGAAAAGGATCTTTGTGGAATGGAACAAGACATTCTTGGTGTTTATCTCCTGCGTCGGACTAGGATGCGGAGCGGCCTGCGCGCAGCCTGCGCAGTCTCGCCAGCCGCAGGTGGTGCGCGATCTGCGGGCCATCCGCACCGGCAACAAGGTTACGCTCACCTGGAGCCAGCCGAGCGGGCTGACGGCCATGGGGCATTTGATTGCGCGGATATGCCGCAATATCTCTTCCACCGATTCAGCCGCGCCCAACTCTCCTCGGGCGTGCGCGCAGCCGGTGGGAGAGGTTGGCATTGGAATGGCACTCGGCCCCGTTGTGAGCACCGTCAGTGAGAAGGGAGACAGCGATCTCAGGGGTCGATTCGTGGATGATCTGTCCGTCATTCCGGAGGGGCCCGCTGTGCTCCGGTTTGCGGTCTATGCCGTGGAACTGACGGACAAGAGAGGTCGAACCGCTGGTTTCTCGAATTCTGCCGCAGTTCCGCTGGCGCCTACGCTGCCCGCCAAAGGTCTGCATTTTCAGCTCGATGTGCGTGGAGTTTATCTCATATGGGAAAACGACATTGAGAACCGGCCGGCGTCGCTGCAGTTCGACTACCGCGTCTACCGGAGTGAAAAAGGCTCTGTCAAAAAGCTTGCGATTCCATACTTGCACGGCGTGATCCATACGAGAGACGGCGACCGATGGAGTGGCGTGGACACCAGCATCGAATGGGAAAAAAAGTATATGTACTGGGTTGCGCCGGTAACCAGGGTCTACGCCCCTGACGGGCGGCTCATCAGTCAAATCGAGGGCGAGAAATCGGGGCCCATTGAGGTTGTAACTCATGATATCTTTTCACCTGCCGTGCCGGAACGATTGATGGTTATACCCAGCCCGATTCATGGCAACAGGTTCATTGACCTGCTGTGGGCGCCGAATACTGAGAAGGACCTTGCCGGATATAACATCTATCGTCGCGCGGAAAATGGCGAGGCTGTCCGCATCAATTCTGCGCCGATTGTGATGCTGTCGTTCCAGGACACCAAAGTCGCAGCCGGCGCCTATTTCTATAGCATCTCTGCCGTTGACGTACGTGGAAATGAAAGCGTCAAATCGTCTGAGGTCGCTCAGGTGCTGCGATGAACTCTGTTGCGCCGTACCTTTCTCGATGCTGCAGGAGTTGGTGGCGGTTGGGGTCCGGTATGCGGATCCACTTTATGCTTCTCGCCATGTTGTTGAACTTGGCCTGCGCATCAGCGCAGGAAGCTTCGCCTCGCGCCCTCGAAGGTACGGTCAAAGACACCTCGGGCGCTGTCATCGCCGGCGCGCGGGTCACTCTCGATGCTCCCGGCCTGCACGCCGAGCAGCGCACCACGGCTGGCGGACGTTTTCGCTTCGAGCGGCTGAGCATGACTGGAGCCAGACTCACTGTCTCCGCTGACGGTTTTGCGTCTGACACGCGCCGGCTCGACGATCTCTCTTCACCGCTTGAGATCGTCCTGCGGGTTCGCGCCTACGATCAGGAGGTCGTCGTTACACCGCAGCGTTCCGCGGTGCCGCTGGGCGACATCGACGCGACGATCGTCCGTTTTTCCGACCAGGCGCTTTCCAGTACCGCAGCTCTCTCGCTCGATGATAAGCTGCGACAGGTCCCGGGCTTCAGCCTGCTGCGGCGTACCGGAAGCCGTGGCGCCAATCCTACTTCACAAGGTCTATCGCTGCGGGGGACCGGGGCCAATGGCGCAAGCCGCGCCCTGGTTCTTGCCGACGGAGTTCCGCTCAACGATCCCTTCGGCGGGTGGGTCTACTGGGACCGTGTGCCTGGCCAGTCGATCGAGGCAGTCGAAGTCATGGAAGGCGGCGGCTCTCACCTCTACGGCAGCAGCGCCATCGGCGGCCTCGTCAATGTGCTGGTGCGCCGGCCTCAGGGCAGCAGCCTGGATCTCGACCTGAATGGCGGTACGGAGTCGAACCCCAACGGATCGCTGTTTGCCGCGCGCGAATTCGGCCCGTGGGCCGCAAGCGTGGCCGCCGAAGCATTTCAGACAGATGGCTACTTCGCTGTGCTTCCTCCGGACCGCGGCACGGTCGACACGCCGGTCACGCTGCGTTATGGCTCCGGCGCTGCGCGCGTCCAGCGCCGCGTGCTGAACGATGGGACCGCGTTCGCTTCACTCTCCTTATTCAATGAAGGACGCGGCAACGGAACTCTGGCGCAGGAAAACAGCACCCGGCTCGGAGAACTCACGACCGGCCTCGACCACGATTTAGGCCCGGGCCGGCTGGCGCTGCGCGCTTATGGCCAGGTGCAAAGCTACTCGCAGACCTTTTCCTCGATCGCGGCCAATCGTACAAAGGAGACGCTCACCTCGTGGCAGCGCGTTCCCGCGCAGCAAATTGGAGGAGGCGCGCAGTGGTCGGGCCTGCTGGGCAGCAGGCAGTCGGTTTCGCTCGGGGCTGAAGCAAGCGACATCCGTGGTGTCAGCAACGAAATCACCTTCCTCGCCAG